>Ga0209181_10000582_pt1 | contig 67630 bp, 58 predicted proteins | sample MAT05_FD_187208 | JGI IMG/M metagenome (GOLD analysis project Ga0209181, IMG submission 187208) | Freshwater microbial communities from Lake Fryxell liftoff mats and glacier meltwater in Antarctica - MAT-05 (SPAdes) (version 2) | ecosystem: Environmental > Aquatic > Freshwater > Ice > Liftoff... | reverse complement strand
CTAAAGTGGTTTGTTCCATAAATAAGGTTTAAATTTTATGGTTGTAAGTGCAGGGGGTGGCCTGCTACCTTTAACTTTTAAAGCCGAATTTATAGAAAGATTTTATGGATTGTTGGTTTTATTTTTTTATGTCCCACTGCAAGGACTATTTTGCCTCATTAAAAGCAGCAGACCCGTTAGGTACTGAACTTGAGGATGCACTGTTTTGTACCAACGGTGTTATGATGGGTTAGTGCCGTAGAAGAGGTTGCTTTTAAGCAAATTTTCTATAAGAATTATAGCCTTCTAAAAGTAAATCTTGATATTCTTTTATTACAATGTCTAACACAAAAAAATCTTCAAATTTATCAAACATATAAAATTTAAATAGAGAGAATTCATCTCTATTTTTATATGCGGTTAAGAATTTCCTAAACTTTTCATTTAATATTCCAAAAAATATATCCTTTGCATTACCACTACCATTTTTTTGAAGATTATTTTCATATTCAACCAAAGCCTCTTTTATATCGGTAAAATATTCATCTCTAATTTTTTTTCTTGATAAAACTAAATCGTCTCTTTCTAATCCATATCGTTTGATAGACTCTTTCCCTTCTTCAGTATTACTAGAAATTGTACCATCCAAATTAAAACTAAAATGACTTTCCACATCATCTAACTCAGGATTTAGCAATAGTCTTTGTTCATCACAAAGAGGTTTTATTGTTGGGTTACGGAATTTTTCTCGCATTATTTTCGAATTGGAATTATTAACATGCGTAGAGCCGTTTTTAAGAGGGAAAAAGTTAGATTTAACTCCGTTACATAACTGACAAGTTTGAAATAAGTTTGTCCATTCATATGCAAGCCAGTAATAACCAGTGTGATTAGGATAATCTTTTATATTTTTTTTGGGGCGATAGTGATCAATTCTGAAAGTGGAAGTTGCAATTGGCGAAGCCTCGCAATAAATACATTTTGTTCCAAAATGCTTTCGCAGCAATTCCCTCACATCATCATGGTTATATTCATCACTAACTTTATACCCGGTGGGGTCGTCAATTATAGCATCAATTTTTTCTCTACATCTTTCAGTTCCTAAATTACCGGGCAAATCTTGATATCTTGCATTTCTATTAACGATAAAATTCCTCATTAATTCACAATTATTTCGTTCTTGAATTGTATAGCTGTAGAAGTTCCTTATCAAGGATATCAGTTTTTTTTACTTCTTCCCAAGTATCTTCTGTTCTTAATTTCTTAAAATCAGTAAGATTGTCATTTATAATTGAGGAAAAGCCAAATATAGGGCTCGTGAATAAAATATTGGGGTTTAGCTCTTCAATATTATCTATTGTTACCTTTTCCAATGTTATTTGACTTTCATGATTTCTGTTTACTTTAATTATTATAGACTTGGGCGGCGCCCCCAATAAGGGAATTGGGCTATGTACGGATGTTATAAATTGGATCTTAGGGAAAATCATTGAAAGTGAACCTGGAAGAGTTTTTTGAAATATAGGATGCAAATGATTTTCTAATTCATCTATTATAATTATTCCCTCATAATCTAAATATTCGGCAGTTGGAAATTCTTTAGAAAATCTTGAAATGACATCGCCAACTAAATTTATTAAACTCTGAAAACCTGTGGCAAGTTGTTCTAATCCATTTTCTCCTAATACGTATCCTTCTGCATCTCCTTCCCAATATTTTACTTCTCCATCATTAGTAATTTTAATATCTATGATTCGATTATCCAAAATTTTGATCACTGCTTTTTTTAGATTTTCAAATTCAAAATTGTTTTTCAAACGACTTATTTTGAATAAGTAATTTATATTTTTTAATAAGCCATCTTTTTGAAACAAATTATAGATATTACTAGAATTTTTACTCTCCTGGTTTTCGGATGAAGAGGCTTGAGAGTTTAGCCTAATTGGACCATAACCTATAAAATTTTTGTTTAAAGATTTAAATTCTTCATTAAAAGAAAAAACCGAAGAATTCAAGATAACTATATTTGATTTTTTATAACCAACGGCTATTTTAGAACGTTCTTTTATATATTCTCTGTTTTCTTCATAATTTGTCAGGCCAAGTGCGATGGCTTGTAATACACTTGTTTTACCAACACCATTTTCTCCAGTTAAAAATATCCATTGGGCATCGGCATTCAATTCCTCTGTGAGACTGGTTTTTTCTATTCCTTGAAATTTTTCAATAGAGATTGACGCTAAAGAGATAGGTAAATTATTTTCTGTGGCGGGAGTTTCTGAAGGATAGGTTTCATCATTAAATTTCCTAGACTCCACCCTACTTCTTAATTTATAAAATTGCTCCTCTTCGATGAACCCAAATTTAGAAGAAAATTCATCATCTAAAAGGTTATTGTCTGGGTTTTTTACACTTTCTAAAGTAGAAGATAGATAATCATCGATTATCTTTTTATCACTTTTTATGAATTCTTCTATAAAGCTTAAAAGCTTATTATCTAGTTTAGGATAAAGCTGTTTTTTCCAAATACCCTTGCTAGTGGATTTGTAATCTTTAAGTTGAGAAGCTAATTTATCAAAATACTTTTTTTTATTGTCTGAATCTCGTGCAACCAGATACGCATCAATCCCGCCTTTAAAGTTAATTTGTAGATATACATTTGGAGTTTTATTTAGCGCATCTCCACCACTCCAAAAAGAAATTGCTATATAGTTTTCATCCCCCAAAAACCAATACCCTTTTCTAAATCTTTCATCTTCTCTTGTTCTGATATAAAAAAAACGATTTTCGCTACGTGTGCTATCAGACCATTCAGCTAAAAAGTCGAAAATTTGATTATGTAATTCTGGGATATTTACATTTATTTTCCTGCTTTCTATAAAAGTTTTTACATCTTTGGACCAAGCATTGTTATCAAATTTTTTTATAAGATTTTTGAAGTCTGTATCCAAAGAGTATCCTCTGGTTGGATCACTTGATGAAGAGTCTGGATTATTTCCACGATTGATAATTAAGTTATTAAGTAATAATAAACTCAAATGCTTTCTACGTATATCATCATATGAACCAGAAGATATATTTTCTTCATAATTGGTATTGATATCTTTGATAATTTCCCTAGTAGTTAGTTTTCTTCCGTCTTCAATATTTTTTGCTTCACTCCAAGACTTTTTTACACCTGCTACAGAAAGAAAACTCATAGCCATACTTTGTAATGCCTTTTCAGTTTTGCCCGCAAAAGGAACACCTACTTTTTCAAGTATAAACAATGCTTCATTTATGATCCTACGAACTTGTTCTGTCTTTTGAGAGCTAGAAATGTATTCTTTCATATTTGAATTAGAGTTTTTTCATTTCGACATCTATTTTTATCCATAATTTCTTGTGATGATAATTGAATTGAAGCATAAGTATTCTTCAAAGACTCAGCTAGCTTATAAGCTAATAAAGGGGAAACTGCATTTCCAATTTGATTGAATTGGCTTGTTTCATTTCCAGAAAATTCAAACCAATCTGGAAAGCTTTGTAAACGTGCTGCTTCACGAACTGTAAGTCTCCTTCTTCTGCCATCTATTAATTTTATCCTTTGCATATCACCGGTTGCACCAGAAAGATTTCGACATGTTAAAGTACGGGAAGGTTTATTTGGGTTAAGATCTCTTGGATTTATACAAAAGGATGCTTTTTCATATTTAGCAATATATACATCTTGAGCCGCAGTAAGGAATTTACTATCCTCGGGGATTTCGTACATCAAATCACCAATAGCTTCCTCAACAGTAACCCTTTTCTTCAGTTTTCGAGGAAACTTAAATTCTGATTTATGGCCTACCACAATTAACCTTTCTCGATTTTGAGGAACACCGTAATTTACTGCATTCAATAATTCGAATTCAATTAAATAGCCAAGAGACTTTAGTTCTTCTAATATCGTATCAAAATACCACTTGTTAGAATAAAGTAATCCCCTTACATTTTCAAACATGAAAACACGAGGTTTTATTTTATTTATTGCATCAATGAAAATTGGGAAGCCATTTCTAGTATCTTCCATCCCTTTTTGGTGTCCACCTACACTAAACGGCTGACATGGGGGGCCGCCAATAACAATTTGTGCTTTGGGATATTCAAAACTTAAATCTAGCCTTAAATTAAAACAATTGTTACTAAGATTTTTTTTATAGGTGTCTACTGCAAATGGATCCATTTCAAAGCCTATTGTTTCATAGCCCAATGCTTCGAAACCTAAAGACAAACCTCCACATCCTGCAAATAAATCCAGGATTATTTCATCTTCAGTGATTTTTGGTTTAAGTACATTATTTATTAAATCAACATAGCCCATAAGCAAAATAACAATAAAAAATTGATTGTAGAATTTGTACTTTATCATATGCATGAAAGTAATCTACAGGCGCAGCACTCCGCTTCTGTGTCCGGCCCGTTAACACTGCCTGCCTCGCTTACACCGTTATGGCTCATTCGTTTTATTTTTCTTTATAAGCAAATCCTTTTTAAACTGGTAGGAGGCGTTTAAAATATATTGATAAAATTCTACAGTAGTAGCCATTTGGGTAAACTCAAAATCGGGCCGGTAGAGCATCATGAAATTATCAAGGTCAGCACCCTCCAGCCGGGTAATTCTCCTGACTGCCGTTTTATTAAAGCGGTATTTGATATAGTTTTCCTGTTCCTGTTCCAGCAGGCGGTCCTGCATTCTTCGCAATTGCTTGTTGCGCTTAAACCGGAAGATATTGATGAATTCATCCAGGTCCATGCCAACAGTACCTGAACCGGGATTGATGGAAGAGGAAATGCCCGGCTTGTTGTAATTGAAAATTTTATTATAGTATTGCCGGTTCTCAATGGAATCCTGCCGGAAGCTTTTGGTGTACACTTTCACCTCCTTCATCGTTTTAAACTTTTCTACTACCCGTATGTGTAGGGAGATATCAAAACTGCCGATATTGGGAATTTGCTTTACGGCAAACTTTGCAGTGGGTTTATTTTGATATATAAAAGTGAGCGAGTCTTTGTCAGATGTAACAATTTCATAATGACCGGTAGAATCGGTAATAGCCTGTGTACCGCCATTGCTTTTTACCAGCACATCCATTACAGGAATTGTTTTGGAAGAATCGTACACTGTACCGCTGATGGTGAGTTGCCCCATAGCAATGCCTGCTTCTAAAATCAGGAAGAAGACAATACAAGATATTTTAAGATACTGATACAGGCTGTATGATTTGAATGGTCACAATATTAAGCTAACAAATTTTGTTTCATGGGTAGCAGCTGGCTTTTAACGGCTATTTTGCATTTTTAGCAAATTCTCAATTACCTGCGGGTAATGCCGGTGCTCCAATAAATGAATCTTTTGAGCCAGTATTTCCGCCGTATCCTTTTCATCGATGGCACACTTATCCTGGAAGATAATACTCCCATGGTCGTACAACTCGTCCACATAGTGTATGGTGATACCACTTTCTTTATCGCCCGAAGAAATAATGGCTTCGTGAACTTTGCTGCCATACATGCCTTTACCGCCATAGTTGGGCAACAAGGCTGGATGAATATTGATGATTTTATTAGGGTAAGCCCTTATTAAGGCGGGTGGCACCTTCCATAAAAAACCGGCCAGTACAATAAACTGGATTCTGCGGCTTTTTAATACGCTTACATAACTATCACTTTTAAAGAATTGTTCCTTATCAATCAGCAATGTTTCAATGCCATACCTGTCGGCAATTGCCAGTACACCGGCCCCCGGTTTGTTGCATACAACCAGGTTTACGCTGTAATGACCGGTACCATTTTTTTCAGCCAGGCTCGCCTGTTCAATAATCTTTTCTGCGTTACTTCCTGCCCCGCTGGCGAAAATGGCTACCGATACCCTTGTTTTATTCCCGCTCATACGATTCCAGATTTTTGACAGGTATTTAATAAAAAATGAAAACTGGCCAAATGGTATACTGATGAGTAACACACAAAAGGGCCAAAGCAATGTTACCAATACAATATAAAGCAATACCCATAAAAACCCGTTTTCAAGACCGGTAAGCCCCAGTAGTTTTCTTCCGGCGAAACCGCAAAGGCTACCACCCAGGGCAAAAGTGCAAAGGATGAGCAACATCTGAACACCATTTACTCCCCAGCGTTGTTTCAATTTTTTAAACATTAAGCAAAAGTGTAGCAAAAATTCGTGAAATAATCGGGTGAAAACAAAAAAGTATGTGGCAATAATCTGTTTACAAATTCATGACAATTGCAATATGAGATATGCAACAATTCGCTGAAAATCAAGCACGGCAAGGAAAAATTTTTTTTTCAAATGTTAGTATAATGTCAATATCCTACCTTATTTTTGCAGCCGTAGAAGGATATTTTTCCACACCAGACACCCGTTTTCAACTGTATGAGTCCCAACAGAAAAATCTTTATCAGCTTTTTTGCCAACCTACTGTTTATTGCATTGGTTTCTTTCACTAATACTAGTTTTGCTGCCGATGGTGAAGCTTTGTTTAAAGCCAACTGTGCCAACTGTCATAAACCACTCGAAGATTATACTGGTCCAATGTTGCAGGGTGCAAGAAAAAGAGCTCCTAATCCAGAATGGGCTGTAAAATGGGTAAATAATGTGAACTCGATGTTGGAAACAGATCCTTATGCAAAAAGTTTGCTTGCCAAATACGGTTCACGGATGACACAATTTAACCTGAAGACAGATGAAATTGTTGCGATCCTGGATTATGCAGATGCCTATAAAGCCCCGGCTCCTGCTACACCCGCTATTGGTGACGCAACCGCTCCTGCTGAAGACAATTCATTACTATTTGGAATTTTAACGCTGATTCTTGCCATCATCGCTTTAATATTATTACAGGTTAATAGTAGCTTACGCAAATTGTCAGATGAAAAGGAAGGAATACTTCGTGCTGAACCCGTTCCATTTTACCGGAATAAAAGCTACCTGATGATTGGTATTTTGGCCTTGTTTTGTTTTGGCGGCTACACTACTATCAATGCAGCAATGGGATTGGGCCGGATGAATGGATACCAGCCCGAGCAACCTATCTATTACTCCCATAAAGTTCATGCCGGCACCAACCAGATTAGTTGCTTATACTGTCATGGTGGTGCACAGGACAGCAAGCATGCAAATGTTCCATCCGTAAATACCTGTATGAATTGCCACATGGCGATTAAAGAATATAAGGGAGACCCTATCTACAAGGAAAATGGAACACAGGTAAATGGAACTGCGGAAATACAAAAATTATATTCATACGCCGGCTGGAACCCGGATACTAAAAAATACGATAAGCCCGGAAAACAGATTGAATGGGTTAAAATTCACAATCTTCCGGATCATGTATATTTCAACCACAGCCAGCATGTAAAAGTGGGCAAACAAAATTGTCAGACCTGCCATGGAAACATCCAGGAAATGCCCGAAGTTTACCAGTTTACTGATTTAAGCATGGGATGGTGTATCAACTGCCACAGGGAAAGCAAAGTTAATTTCTACGATAAAACTACCGGCGAAGGCAACAAATTCTACAGCATTTACGAAAAATTTCACAACGATATCAAGTCCGGTAAATTGGATAGTGTAACAGTGGAAAAGATTGGTGGAACGGAATGTCAAAAATGCCACTATTAAAATTTACAACTAATCAGCCAATGCGCTGATTAACTGTTTGAATCCCAACAAATGAAAGCGCTTTCGAATTAAAAAATTAGCACATTATCAAATTAGCTGATCAGCACATTAGCAATATCACATTATGGAAAAAAAGTACTGGCAAAATTTTGGAGAATTAAATCAGTCGGAGGCTTTTCAGCAAACGGCGGAAAAAGAATTTAAAGAAGAGCTATTGCCGCTGGAAGACCTCGATGACAAAGGGCTTTTGGATGCTAAAACTCCCCGCAGGGATTTTCTTAAATATCTGGGCTTTAGCACAGCAGCAGCTACATTGGCTGCAAGTTGCGAAATGCCGGTACGAAATGTGGTTCCTTATTTACAGAAACCAGACAACCTGATTCCGGGTATTGCCAATTACTACGCTTCTACCTGTATTAATGAAGGGGATGTTACACCGGTTATCGTAAAACAAAGAGATGGACGACCCATTAAATTAGAGGGAAACGAAAAGTCTGCTATTACTAAAGGCGGAACCAGTGCCATCGTGCAAGCTGCTGTGTTGGATTTATATGATACTGCCCGCCTGCGTTACCCGATGCAAAAAGCGGGTGCTGATTTTAAAGAAGTAACTACTTTCGAAGCATTTGATAAATTAGTGACTGATGCAATGACTGGTTTGGGAGGAAAGCCTGTTGTGCTGCTAACTTCAACTATTAATTCACCGTCCACTTTACAGGTTATAGCTGAATTTCTTGCAAAAAATGTTGGTAGCCGGCACGTTCAATATGATGCCATTAGTTACAGTGGCATGTTGCTGGCGAATGAAGCATGTTATGGTAAAAAATCACTTCCCTCCTATCATTTTGATGCCGCAAAAGTAATTGTTAGCATTGGTGCAGATTTTTTAGGAACCTGGTTAAGCCCGGTTGAATTTGCAGGACAATACGCACAAAACCGTAGAATAACCGGCGAAAAGCCAACCATGAGTCAGCATATACATTTTGAAAGCTCATTGAGTTTAACAGGAAGTAATGCAGATGACCGGTTTGTACATAAACCTTCAGAGAAAGGAGCTATTGCCCTCGCTTTACTGGCAAAATTAGGTGGCACTGTCACTGCACCAGCCGTAAGTGATGCTGCATTAAACAAAGGAATTGAATTGGCCGCTGCGGCTTTAAATGCCAATAAGGGTGCAGCACTGGTAGTTTGCGGAAGCAATGATGTAAACTTACAGGTTATAGTAAATGCTATCAATGAAACCATTGGTGCAAATGGGAAAACCATTAACTGGGCAGTCAGTTCCAATTACCGGGTGGGTATTGATGCCGATATGGTAAAACTAGTTGAAGATATGAATGCAGGTGCCGTGGGTGCTTTGCTGATTCATGCTTCCAATCCCGCTTATACCTATTTCGATCCCAAAAAATTTATAGATGGCCTCGCCAAAGTGCCGGTTAGCATTTCCTTTAATGCTACCATGAATGAAACTACGGAACGGTGTAAATTTAGTCTTCCTGCACACCACTGGTTAGAAAGCTGGGGGGATGCCGAACCCAAAGCAGGGCATATCAACTTTATACAGCCAACCATTAACCCGCTGTTTAAGACAAGGGCATTCGAAACTACTTTGCTAAAACTTTCAGGGAATGCATTGGCTTATGAGCCTTATTTTAAATCTTATTGGGTTGCCAAACTGGGTACCGAAGATGCTTATAATACTGCACTGCAGAATGGGGTAGCAGAACCGGCAACAATCACGGTAGGCACCGGCGCATTTAATGGTGCAGGCGTTGCAGCAGCAGCAGCAAAAATTGCAGGTGCAAAACCCGGTAATTACGAATTGGTAATTTACCAGAAAGTATCCATGGGAAATGGTAACCAGGCGAACAACCCCTGGTTGCAGGAATTACCTGATCCGATATCCAAAGTAACCTGGGACAACTATGCGTTGATGAGTCCGGCCATGGCGAAAGCGGTGATTGGTATTGATGTGGTAGGTAACCAGCGGGAAGGAGACGGTTATGAAGTGCAACCGGAAAAGCAAACGGTAAGCATTACTGCCAACGGTAAAACAATAGAATTACCAGTTTTAATCATCCCAGGTATCCATCCAAATGTAGTGGCGGTGGCTTTGGGGTATGGCAGGCAGAGTGCCAATAAAGATAAAACGGCTGAACATATTGGAAGATCGGCGAATGGTGCAGGTAAAAATGCCTACCCGTTGGTTGGTTTCGATGGAACAGGATTTCGGTATTCTACGGCTGCCGAAATTAAAAAAACGGATAATACTTACCTGTTGGCGCAAACACAGGTACATGGCTCTTCTGAAAGCCGCCCTATTATTTATGAAGGTTCTTTAAAGAAATTTGTATCTGATCCGGAACATGTATTGGAAGAAGCAACCCATGAAAGGGCAATGTTAACTGCCGCATCCGGCGGAACAGACTATGTTAAGGATGCAACCATTTATCCAGAATACGTAAAGCCCGGAATAAAATGGGGAATGAGCATCGACTTAAATACCTGTACTGGTTGTAGCGCCTGCGTAGTAGCCTGTACTGCTGAAAACAATGTTAGTATTGTGGGTAAGATACAGGTATCAAGGGCGCACGAAATGCATTGGCTCCGTATTGATCGTTATTTTACAGGTGATAAAGATAATCCGGATGTTGTGTTTCAACCTATGTTGTGCCAGCATTGTGACAATGCACCCTGCGAAAACGTTTGCCCGGTAGCTGCCACCAACCATAGCACAGAAGGATTAAATCAAATGACTTATAATCGTTGTATCGGTACCAGGTACTGCGCCAACAACTGTCCGTTTAAAGTACGACGATTTAACTGGCTGGATTATAATGGTTCTGATAGCTTCCCCGACAATCAAAATCCAATGGTAGAACAGGGATATATGGATGAGTCGGTGTTGCAAATGAATGATACCCTTACCAGGATGGTGCTTAATCCAGATGTTACCGTTCGTTCCAGAGGGGTTATTGAAAAATGTTCTTTCTGTGTGCAGCGCTTACAGGAAACCAAGCTGGAAGCTAAGAAAGCAGAAGATCCTTCCCTGGTGCGTAATGTAAAAACTGCCTGTATGCAGGCTTGCCCTACGCATGCCATCAGTTTTGGTAACGTGAATGATAAGGAAAGCGATGTATATAAGATCAGGAATGTGGAGCAGAAGCACCGGAATTTCTACGTGTTGGAGCAATTGCACGTATTACCCAATGTGAGCTACCTGGCAAAGATTAAGAACACAGACAGAAATGTTACGAATGAAAAAGAAGAGCATTTGGAAGGGACGCATAAAGCGGCCGAAAAAGAACATGCATAATGAGGAGGTAAATTCCGGGTGGCAATAATATAACAATATAAAGCTAACGCTACTAGTTAAGGTTAACAGCTTACAAAACAGCTAACGAAATATGTCATTATTAAAGTACGAATCACAGATCAGGGAACCTTTGGTGGATGGTAACAAGGATTACCACCAGGTTACAGAAGACATTATACGCCCCATTGAAATGAAGCCAAGCCGTTTATGGTATATTGGTTTTTATATCAGTGTTGCTTTATTGTTATTTGGGGTGTACAGTGTATACCGGGAGGTTACCTATGGTGTAGGCCAATGGAACCTAAACAAAACCATCGGATGGGGCTGGGATATTACCAACTTTGTATGGTGGGTAGGTATTGGTCATGCCGGAACGTTGATTTCTGCGATCTTACTCCTGTTTCGGCAGGGATGGAGAACCGGTGTAAACCGTGCTGCTGAAGCAATGACTATTTTTGCCGTTATGTGTGCGGGCCAGTTTCCGATCTGGCACATGGGTAGGGTTTGGATGGCTTTTTTCGTAATGCCTTATCCAAACAGCCGTGGACCATTATGGGTAAACTTCAATTCACCTTTATTGTGGGATGTATTTGCGATATCAACTTATTTCACCGTTTCTTTATTATTCTGGTATTCAGGTTTATTGCCTGATCTGGCAACTGTTCGGGATCGTGCAAAAACCAAACTGAGGAAGTTATTGTATGGGATTGCCTCTTTTGGTTGGTCAGGTAGTACCAAGCACTGGCAACGCCACGAAAGTTTGTCATTGGTATTGGCGGGTTTAAGTACCCCACTGGTATTATCGGTTCATACGATTGTATCCTTTGACTTTGCTACATCGATTGTACCCGGTTGGCATACCACCATCTTTCCTCCTTACTTTGTAGCGGGTGCCATCTTTAGTGGATTTGCAATGGTACAAACCCTGATGATTATTTTAAGAAAGGTATTTAGTTTGCAGGATTATATTACGCTTGGTCACATAGAAGCGATGAACAAGGTAATTGTGTTGACAGGTTCCATTGTAGGTATTGCTTACATTACCGAGTTGTTTATAGCCTGGTATGGTCAAAACCCCTACGAGTGGTATGCGTTTAAAGAAAACAGGGCCAACTTATTCAGTCCTTATGGCTGGAGTTACTGGCTGATGATGTTTTGTAACGTGGTATCTCCTCAAATGTTTTGGTTTAAAAAACTCAGAAGAAATATTGCCTTCACATTCTTTATGAGCATCATTGTAAATATTGGTATGTGGTACGAGCGTTTTGTAATTATCGTTACCTCTACTTACAGGGATTACCTGCCATCTTCCTGGAGTACTTATTACAGCCCGTCTATCTGGGAAATAGGATTTTACCTCGGAACTTTTGGTTTGTTTTTCACCTGCTTCTTCTTATTTGCTAAATACTTCCCTGTAATTGCTGTAGCGGAAATTAAAGCAGTATTAAAAACCAGCGGTGAAAATTACAAGCATAAGATGACGGATATTGAGAAAGCAGATGCGGAGAAGTTTTATCTGGATGAAGTGGAGCATGCGCATTAAGCAGCCCCCTAAATCCCCCCAAGGGGGAGTTAAGACAGGAGTTGAAAAATTAAAAAGAGTATTTTTTTAATACGCCAACAGCCCCTTTAGGGGTTTGGCAAAAGATAAATTTTATGGCTGGAGGAATTAAAAAATTTGTAGTGGGATGTTTCGATGATGAAGCAGTATTGTTTCCTGCGGTGAAAAGTGTTCGCCGTGCAGGTTACAAAATCCATGATGTGTACACTCCGTTTCCAATTCATGGCCTCGATCATGCCATGGGAATCAGGGAAACGAGTTTACATACTGCGGGTTTTATCTATGGTATTACCGGAACCGCCACTGCGCTTACCTGTATGACCTGGATCTTTACCAAAGACTGGCCGCTGAATATTGGTGGAAAGCCACATTTTGCTTTACCAGCATGGATACCCATTACCTTCGAGTTAACGGTTTTGTTTGCCGCTGTTGGTATGGTGATTACGTTTTGCTACCTGTGCCAGTTATCGCCATTTGTAAAAAAACATCATTTTCATCCGAGGGCTACAGATGATTTATTTGTAATGGCAATTGAGTGTACTGATAAAACCAATGATGCCGAGGTGGAAGCTTTTTTGCAAAGGGCTGGAGCAAAAGAAGTAAATGTACAGAGAGCAGAAACAGGATGGTGGATTGGAAGGTATGACAGGGAACAAAAATTATACAGAGATGATGAAGCGGGGTATTAGGATTTAAGTGCTCCTGATCTTTAGTTATTTTGAAATTACAATGTTCTTAAACCGTGGCCTCTTACTATAAGGCATGCGACTTTCGGAAAAAATATACAGAATGAAAAATAATACTATTATAACCGTTTTATTGATTTCGATTACAGGCCTTACTGTAATGACGGGTTGTGGTGACGATAAGCGTAGGCCAGGAAAGATTTATATGCCAGATATGACATATAGCCGTGCATTGGAAACCTATGCAGAGTTAGATTCAACGCTGTTTACGATTGATGAGAAAAACCCGGGAGATAAAATTTATTATAACAGGAAACCGGTAGATGGCACAATTGGTGTAGGAGAAATGTTCCCATACACTTTGCCAAATGATTCCAATGGTTATGCTATGAGTGCGCAGGTTAAAAACCCTTTGCCACCGCTTGCAGGAAAGGATAGCCTTGAAGCAGCCAGATTATTTAATATCAACTGTGCAATATGCCATGGCGCTGCCGGACAGGGAAATGGCCCGTTGAGTACCTCCGGAAAGATTGGTGCAATTGCCAACCTCACATTACCGGTTTATATTGACATGGCGGACGGCACGATGTATCATTCTATCCATTATGGAAAAAACAATATGGGAAGTTATGCTTCTCAATTAAGCAGGCAACAACGCTGGGAACTGGTTCACTATATAAGAACATTGCAGCCCAAAGCGGGAGCAGCTGCCGGTTCAACAGCAGCGGCACCCAAAGCGGACAGTACATCAGCAAAATAATTATAATAAAGCGTTCACTATAAATAAAGTTTAGATGTCTACATCATTCGAATTACCTGGAAGTTATAAAAAATGGACAATGGGCCTAATCGGTGCCGGTGTAATTGCATTGTTATATGGTTTGATCATGTTTCATCCATTTGCACATGCAGGCCATGGAGAAAATATAAATAGCACCAGGTTCTGGGCTGTGCTTTTGCAAAACAGCGTGTTCTTTTTATTAATCACCAACGCCAGTATGTTTTTTATCGGCGTAACTACATTAGCGATGGGTGGCTGGCAGGTTGCACTTAAAAGAGTGCCTGAAGCGATATCAAGTGTGGTACCGGTTTTAGGTATAATTACTTTTGTTATATTAATGTCCATTGTATGGGGTGGCAGAACCGACATCTTTCATTGGCTTGATACAGAGGCAGTGGCAAATGATAAAATTTTAAATGGCAAGAAGGGATTTCTGAACCCTGTTTTCTTTACAGTATGGAGTACAATTACTATTTTTCTTTGGTGGTTTATCGGAAGAAAAATGCGCCAGTTCAGTATCGAAAGCGATAAAACAGGTCCAATGGATTATGAAACCGGCAAGAGCTGGATTAATAAAAACATATTATGGGCTTCATTCTTCATCGTTTTTTTTGGCTTAACCGTAGGATCTACCATTCCATGGCTTTGGATCATGAGTATTGATGCCCATTGGTACAGCACCATGTTTAGCTGGTACACTTTTGCCAGTTCATTTGTGGCTGGCCTGTCGCTGATCGCTTTATTCGTAGTGTATCTTAAAAACAGGGGACAATTGGAATATGTGACCGATGAACACCTACATGATGTGGGTAAGTTCATGTTCGCTTTTTCTGTATTCTGGGCCTACCTTTGGTTTTCACAATATATGCTGATCTGGTACGCAAATATTCCTGAGGAAACCGGTTATTTCAAAATTCGGGTACAGGGGCCGTTTCGGGGTATATTCTTTTTAAATTTGATTTTGAATTTTGTTTGCCCGTTGTTGATTTTTATGAAGAAAAGCCCGAAACGTAACTGGACATTGGTAACCTTTATGGCTGTGCTAATCATATTCGGTCACTGGATCGATTTTTGGCAAATGGTAATGCCAGGCACGTTAGGTGAGCACGCCGAATTAATGCCTTTTGAATTTGGTATCGCCGCGTTATTTGTTGGTATCATTATGTGGAGAGTAGGCGTATACATTAGCAGTTATCCATTAACCGCTAAAAATCATCCTTTCCTAAAAGAGAGTATTATCCACCATACATAGAGTTATTTGCCCGAATCGTTTTTTAAGGAAACGGCAGGCAACAAAAAGTGACGAGGTTGTGTTATTAATAAAGTAAATGCGCAGCCTTCAACAAATTAACAGATTAACAATTACTGAAAATAATTTTGCAACATGACACAGATTTTGTTGATAGCGATAGTAATAATGATTTTCATAGTCATCTTTCAGATTTCGAAAGCCAGTGAGTATGTAAGTGTTTTAAAAGGTGAAGAAAAGTCACGCAAACAAAATAATAAGATCAATGCATTTTTATTAATAGTGTTCCTTATTTTAGGTATTATTGGTTGCTGGTGGTGCAATGATTTATATTACGGTAAAACCTTATTTCCACAGGGTGCTGCTTCTGAAATGGGTGAAAAAATTGACCTGATGTTGTATATTACTATTGGGGTTACAGGTGTCGTATTTTTTATTACCCAGATACTCTTGTTCTGGTTTTCTTTTAAATACCAGGAAAGAGATGATCGTAAGGCTTATTACTTTCCTCACAATACCAAGCTGGAATTACTTTGGACTACAGTGCCTGCAATATTCTTAACCGTATTGGTGGTTTTTGGATTGAAGTACTGGTTTAAGATGACAGGTGAAGCTCCAAAAAACGCAGTAGTAATAGAAGTGACTGGTCACCAGTTTGGTTGGGAATTTCGCTATCCCGGCCCTGATAAAATATTAGGTAAGAAAAATTATAAACTGACAAAGGGTGCCAATTCACTTGGAGTGGATTTCAACGACCCTGCAAGCCTGGATGATATGCATGTTCCGGCTACTGTTCACATTCCGGTTGGCAAACCTGTTAAGTTTGTTATTAATGCCCAGGATGTAATTCATGATGTAGGACTACCACATTTTAGATTGAAAATGGATGCCGTACCAGGAATTCCGACAACATTATGGTTTACTCCTTTATATACTACAGAAGAAATGAAAGTGAGAACCGGAAATCCCAACTTTGTATATGAAATCGCCTGTGATCAGATGTGCGGGAAGGGCCATTTCTCAATGAGAGGTGTAATTGTTGTTGAAAGCCAGGAAGAATACATGAAATACCTTGCCACACTTGAACCAGAATATTGGACAGTGTTTCCGGATAAAAAACCCAAACCTGCGAATGTAACAGCACCAGCAGAGGCGGATACAACAAAAAAGAGTGCACCCCTTGCGGCTATAATGCCGGCAGGTAAATAAAAGTTATTGATAAACAGCTAGAAAATGAGTAACACAGCCACATTACACGAAGCAGATGTTCATGGAGCACACGATGTACATCATGATCACCATCACCACGAAACATTTATCAGCAAATATGTTTTCAGCCAGGATCATAAAATGATTGCCAGGCAGTTCCTGATCACAGGTATAATATGGGCAATCATTGGAGGCTTGTTCTCTGTGTTGTTTCGTTTACAGTTAGGCTATCCTGATTCCACCTTTCCATGGCTGGAAGATTTATTGGGCCAATGGGCAAAGGGAGGTAAACTCCAACCTGAATTTTATTATGCACTCGTCACTATGCATGGTACTATATTGGTATTTTTTGTGTTAACTGCAGGGCTAAGCGGAACGTTCGCCAACTTCCTCATCCCATTACAAATTGGAGCAAGGGATATGGCATCGCCAATGCTGAATATGCTGAGCTATTGGTTTTTCTTCCTGGCGTCTATTATTATGTTTTCTTCACTGTTTGTTCAAACAGGACCAGCAAGTGGTGGCTGGACGATCTATCCACCCCTGAGCGCATTGGGCGACGCTTCAAGCGGCTCCAAAATTGGGATGGATTTGTGGTTGGTTAGCATGGCTATGTTTATAGTGAGTTCATTGCTGGGTGGCTTAAATTACATTTCCACTATTTTGAATATGCGCACAAAAGGAATGAGTATGACCAGGATGCCATTAACCATTTGGGCCTTATTCTTTACCGCAGTATTGGGTGTGTTATCTTTCCCTGTGTTGTTATCCGGTGCTATCTTGTTATTATTTGATAGAAACCTGGGTACCAGTTTCTTCCTGAGTGATATCGTAGTGAACGGTAAAATTTTACCAAATGAAGGGGGCAGTGCAATTTTATTTCAACATTTATTTTGGTTCCTGGGTCATCCGGAAGTTTATATCATTTTGTTACCGGCGATGGGTATGTCATCTGAAATTATTTCAGTAAACAGCCGTAAGCCAATCTTTGGATATATGGCGATGGTGGGTTCATTGTTTGCGATTGCAATCCTTGCATTCCTGGTTTGGGCGCATCACATGTTCGTGACCGGGCTCAACCCGTTCCTCGGTGCCTTCTTTGTATTGCTTACATTATTGATAGCGGTACCATCTGCTATTAAAGTGTTTAACTGGCTTACCACTTTATGGCGTGCAAATATCCGGTTCACACCTGCTATGCTGTTTGCAATTGGTTTCGTGAGTATGTTCATTAGTGGAGGATTAACAGGTATTTTTCTGGGTAATTCTGCATTGGATATACATCTACATGATACCTATTTTGTGGTTGCGCATTTTCATATTGTAATGGGGGTGGCTTCTTTCTTCGGAATGTTTGCCGGGGTATATCATTGGTTCCCTAAAATGTATGGCCGTTTTATGAATAATACACTTGCGTATATTCATTTTTGGATTTCCATCGTAGGGGCCTACTTAATTTTCTGGCCAATGCATTACGAAGGTTTGGCAGGTATGCCACGTCGCTACTATGATTTTTCAGGATGGGAATCATTTAAAATGTTTGGCGGATTAAATGAATTCATCAGTTTCGTTTCTATGATTGTTTTTGCGGCCCAGCTTTTATTTGTATTCAACTTCTTTTATAGCATTTTTAAGGGAAGAAAATTAACAGTAGCCAATCCATGGGGAGCAAATACACTCGAGTGGACCACTCCAATTCGTCCGGGGCATGGCAACTGGGTTGGTGAAATTCCAGAGGTTCACCGTGGTGCTTATGATTATGGAAAAGATGGAAGAGAATTTATTCCACAAACTGAACCAGTTGGCGAGAATGAAAGTCACCATTAAGGAATTAGCTAATTGGATAATTCGATAATGTGCTAATGTGCGTTTGATTTTGAAGCGTAATAAAATAAAGATTTTTGATAAGGATGTCGCAGGAAAAAACTACCATACCCAATTCAACATCGCTTGCGTTGGCCTCAATAGTGAAGGATTATTTTCAACTGATCAAATTCACACTGAGTTTCCTGGTGGTTTTTAGTACAGTAGTCAGTTACCTGGTAGCTACAGAATATCGGAATCCATTGGATGTGTTGTTGCTTTTCCTGGCGGGTATGCTCATTACCGGTTCTGCCAATACGATTAACCAGGTGGCAGAAAAGGACACAGATGCGCTAATGAAGCGGACTGCAAGCCGCCCAGTAGCGAGTGGCAGAATGAGCGTACAACATGCAACCACTTTTGCAGTTGTAACCGGCTTAGCGGGTTTGCTGATCATGTTATTGAAATTTAACTGGCAAAGTTCTTTGATTGGTTTGGTGAGTTTATTTATTTACGGGTTTATTTATACTCCTTTAAAGAAAGTAAATTCAGTAGCAGTATTGGTTGGGGGATTGCCTGGTGCTTTGCCTTGCCTGATTGGTTGGGTGGCAGCTTTTTACGACAGCCCGATTGAATGGACCGGTGGATGGATACTTTTTGCTATACAGTTCGTTTGGCAGTTTCCACATTTTTGGGCCATTGCATGGGTGGCTCACCAGGATTATAGTAAAGCTGGTTTTAAATTATTACCGAGCGATAAGGGCCCTACTAAATTTACCGCTATTCAAACCATTATGTACAGTACTTTGATGTTGCCCATTGGCGTATTGCCTTATTATTATAACATCAGTGGTATTGTTAGTTTGTGGATATTGATGGCCTGTAATGTTGCCATGATTTTTTTAAGTATTAGGCTATATATTAAAATGGATATAAGTAGTGCCAGAAGAGTGATGTTCAGTTCTTATTTTTACCTGGCCATCGTTTTTATTGCATTATTAGCTGACAAAGTTCATAGCTGATCCGAATTCATTGTATTGAAAGTTGGATAAAAAAAAGTACCTGTTAACTTAATACTATTTCTTAATAATTAAAACAAGCCCCTTAACAGGGCCGTGGATTATGAATTCAGTGGTGATGGAACAAAAAAAAAGGATACATCCGCATAAGTTTACCCTTTGGGTAGGAGTTGCCAGTATTGTAATGATGTTTGCCGGGCTAACGAGTGCTTATATAGTTAAGCGAAACCAGGCCAATTGGGTAACATTTGATTTACCGGCTATGTTCTGGTATTCAACTGCGATCATTATTTTTAGTAGCTTAACGCTCTATTTATCGCAAAATGCGTTTAAGCAAAGAGAGATGGCACGCTACAGAACTTTGGTAGTGGCAACCCTTTTTTTAGGAATATTGTTCGTGGTAATGCAGATAATTGGTTTCAACCAGCTATGGGTGAGGGGAATGACGCTTACAAAGAATGTATCGTTTTCTTTTTTGTATGTGATAGTTAGTTTGCACGCACTGCATGTGATTGGCGGAATAGTAGCATTGATAGTGTTGTTTGCGAAGGCATTTAGCAGTAAGATCAGGAATTACGATATCGTACCGTTGGAAGTAATAGGTACTTACTGGCATTTTGTAGATGCTTTATGGATCTATCTGCTGGTATTTTTATTGCTGATCAGGTAATGTGGTATTAAAAGTATTCCAAATTGTCGCAACAGTAAGTGGTTGGTGGCGACACCGAACATGACCCAGCCTCGGTCTATGTCCCCACCGAACGAAATCAGGGACGACAATTTGGAATGCGTTCATATTAGGCACATAAAGTTTTTTATATCTTATATATTTGCTTACTAATTTGGATTGATATAGGGTATATGATTAAACATCTTTTTAAAATAAAGTTTTATAATGTCTACAGCAGCAGTACAGCAAGGAACAAAATGGTGGAGTGGGGGCAGAAGCCCGTTCAATGCCAGTTATGGAAAAGTGATGATGTGGTATTTTTTAATGAGTGATGCCTTTACTTTTGGCGCTTTTCTAATCAGCTATGGTACAATCCGTTTCAGTGTAAATGATTGGGCGGATCCCAACCAGGTTTTTAATTCTTTTCCGTTTGCAGGACATGCCAACCTTCCTTTAGCATTCGTAAGTTTAATGACCTTTATATTGATCGCCAGCTCCGTTACCATGGTGCTTGCGGTACATGAAGGGCACAATATGAACAGGAAAGGGGTAGAGAAATATATGCTGATGACGATCGTAGGTGGTTTTGCGTTTTTAGCATGCCAGGCATGGGAGTGGACGCATTTGTTGACAGGCGAACATGTAGCTTTGCTGGGAGATGGTACATTGTCTATACTGCCCACAACCGTAACGGCGAATCCATGGGGAACCGCATTATCGCACGAAGCCATGGTTACTGCTTTGCAAACTACCCCTCATGATCAGTTAGCTGCCATCGCAGGTACATTGCAGCATGCAGGCGAGGCACACAGCACAGCAGCAATGTCGGATGCTCAATTAATTAAATTTATTGAATCATCGGGATTGCATGCAAACAATACAGGCCCCATTGCATTTGGAGGTTATTTCTTTGGCATCACAGGTTTCCATGGCTTCCACGTATTTTCCGGTGTTATTATCAACGTGGTAATGTATATCAAAACAAAACTGGGGCATTTTGACGAACGCGGGCACTACGAGATGATCGAGAAGGCCGGGCTATATTGGCATTTTGTGGATTTGGTTTGGGTGTTTGTATTTTTATGCTTCTACCTGATATAATAATTTTTAAAAGAAATCAATTTTACTGATTAACAAATAAACGAATTATGTCTGCACACGCTACCTCTCCGGAAATTACTTTTCATGCCGAACACAGCGGCAGCACAAAAAAGATATGGAGAACATTCTGGCTTTTATCTGCCTTAACAATTGTTGAGTTGGCGATTGGATTAATCATCTATAATATGCACAAGGGTGAAAGTCCCAATCATACATTGGTGTTGGCTTTTAAAGGAATGGTTTGTATTTTAACCCTGGCCAAGGCGTATTATATTGTATCCGTTTTTATGCACCTGGGTGATGAAGTGAGGAACCTGATCATGACGATTGTAGTTCCTTTATGTTTATTTATCTGGTTTATTGCGGCTTTTTTATGGGATGGCAACAGTTGGAAAGTGTTGCGTAACCGGTATAATGGCACTCCTGCGCCTATCGAGAAAGTAGCGCCGGCAGCAATAGAAAAAGGGGCGAAAGATTAATTTATTTGCACACCGAAATTATAAACCCATATTATCCCCCTTCAAGGGATAGGGGTATTTAACCATCGTCCGGATTAAGGAACGATGGTTTTTTCTTTAGTAAAATTGAAGCAAAATAGTATGAACAAAAAAGCGATATTGGGGCTGATGCTGGCGATCCTTTTACCCCTAACCGGTTACTATATGGTGAAGTATTATAGCGAGAAAGCAGTACACTTACCCCGGCGGTATTTTTATGACAGTGTAGCGGTGATAGAAAAAAACGGCAAAACTACTACGGACACCCTCTGGCACCGGGTGCGAAACATGCAGTTTACCAATCAATTGGGAAAAACAGTTACCCTCGATTCTCTGAACGGAAAGATCCTGGTGGTAGATTTTTTCTTTACAAGATGCCCGACTATTTGTCCCGGAATGGCCCGAAGCATGAAAAAATTACAGAATTCATTTAAGAATAGCAATGATAGTATCGTTCAATTTATTTCTATCAGCATTGACCCCGACAATGATTCCGTACCGAAGTTGCGAAAATTTGCCGACCGGTATACGAACAATCATGATAGCTGGTGGTTTGTAACAGGAGTTAAAAAGGATATATATGATTTTGCCATACAGGAACTAAAAGCAAATGTAGCGGATGTAGGCGCTGACACTGCGTTCCCTCATACAGAGAATTTCTTTTTGCTTGACCGGGATCGGGTAGTGCGTGGATGGTACAACGGATTTGACACTTTGAAGCAGGCAAAACTGGTGAGGGATATACCTTTATTAATGCTGGAGAAAAAGAGAAAAAGAAGTTTTAAAGAATTCCTGGATGAGTTATTTGGCCGCAGTTAAATGGTTTTGAAACAATTATTTACCCTAAATGTAAAGCTGGTATATGTTGCAACCAACACTTGTAAAAAATGATGCTAAAGCTAAATTGTTCATCTGGATCGTATCGGTTGTGGTATTTGTTGCAGTCGCTTTTTTGTCGAAATTCAAATTAGATATTGACCCGGGGTTTAATCCGCACCTGTTTGCCAAAGCGAATGCACTAATCAATTCAATGGTCGCTTTTTTACTACTGGCCGGATTGATTGCAGTAAAGCAAAAGAATTACAGCCTGCATAAAAAGATCATGTTGGCAGCGATTGTATTATCGGTACTATTCCTCGTATCCTATATTGGTCACCACCTGCTGGCAGGCGAAACAAAATATGGAGATATTAACCATGATGGAATAATAAGCGAAGACGAGAAGTTACAGGTGGGCGGACTGCGTACCTTTTACTATGTTATTCTAATTACACATATTCCACTGGCAGCTATCATACTCCCGTTTATTTTGTTTACCGCATACCGTGCATTAATCGGCGAGTATGCGCAACACAAAAAATTGACAAGAATTACCTGGCCGGTCTGGTTTTATGTGGCGGTAACGGGGGTAATTGTTTACAGGATGATTAGTCCATATTATACTTAAATACTTTTTTTGCCTGCTTACATAGCAATTCCCGGCTATTCAAATTCATTACCCGATTATTTTTTTACATGATTTATAACTTTGTCTGCCACCTTAGCGGAGTATAGTTTGGCGCCATCGTCATTTAAATGCCGGATATCGGCAAACATCGAAGGTTGAGAAGTGAACAGGCTGTCGGTGGAAAAATCATAAAACGGAATATTATATTTTTGGGCTATACCGTCTGCTATAATAAACGAATAATCTGTATGGGCTACTTTACCAAAATACGGAGAGACAAATATGAATAATTGGATGCCGGCTTTTTCGCAGTCCCGGATAAAAGCTTCATAGAACGCAATTTTTTTGTAATCTAATCGGTACGTCACTGTTGATACATACTCCGTAAGGGGTTGATTCCATTTTCTTGTTAGTGGTATATATCCTTTAATATCCGGGTTTCTTTTTTTGCTTGAGTTGGTATTTCCGGTTGCAATTTTGAGAACGGCCGAATTGAAGGGGTAGATTTTAGATACTAATTTATACTTTTCGAAACGGCTCTTTAATTCAATAATGCGACGCATTTCGGGATGTGAATCGTAATACGGAAGCAGCGAGGCTATCCTGTCGTACGTATCAGCATCCTCTATAAATTCTTTATTGACAATATCTAAAATTATTAGTTTGGGTATATACCTTTTGAGGACGGATTGCAAAACAGCATACTGGTAAATTATTGAACTACCATCCTTCCCGGTATTGTAATAAGTCATTTTCAAACTCTCTTCAAATATGTAAGGATGATAATGGTGGTTGGCTCTTGAAGACCCAAAAATAAGTACATCCGCTTTTGTATTATCAATCGAAAAAGTTGTTCTGAATTCTGTACCTCCCTTCTGTTTAAAATAAAAATAGTGGAGCAAATTACCAACAGCATAATCAATTGCAAACACCAATAGCAGGAAAGCCAACAATTTGGCCAGGAAGAAATATGCAGGCTTTTTCTTTATCTTATTTATAATCGAATTAAACATAACAGGGAATTAAAATTGAAAATAGATAAATTGGCCACCGTCAAAAACGCCCATTAATAATATCAAAATAATAAGGGTGGCATAAGAAAAGTAGCGGACAATCCAGTTTTCATTATTAAGGAATGAGAATTTGCCTTTATAATATTCCTTTTTTATTTCAGCAAACAGCAAGAAAAATATGCCTGCAAAAGAGAATATCAACATGGATGAATTCTCAAAAAACAGGGAACCCGGCCGGGTAAATATTTTTCTTACTATTAAAAAAGCATCTGAAATATTATTTGCCCTGAAAAAAATCCAGGCAAAACTGACCATTAAAAAAGTTGATATTATTTGAATGCACTGACTTATACCACGGTACTTACTTAGCCAGGCAATTTTACTTAACCTTGATTGCAAAGGATGGGTAATATTTGAAAAAATAATATAGCATCCATTAATTGCTCCCCAAATAATGAAAGTCCAGTTTGCGCCATGCCATAAGCCGCTTACCAGGAATACAATAAACAGGTTGAAATACCATCGCGGAATGGAAACTCGGCTACCGCCCAGTGAAAAATACAAATAGTCTTTAAACCAGGTAGATAAGGATATATGCCATCGCTTCCAGAATTCAGCTATATTTTTGGCAAAATAGGGACGATTGAAATTCGTCATTAATTTAAAACCCATCACTCTTGCGGTGCCAATGGCAATGTCAGAATATCCTGAAAAGTCGCAATAGATTTGGAATGAAAAAAATATCGTCGCTAAAAAAAGAGTGGTGCCATTATGATGGGAAGCATTATTATATACCGAATTTACATAGAGGGCCAGCCGGTCTGCAATGACTAGTTTTTTAAATATTCCCCAAAGTATCAATTTAAGTCCTTCTACTACCCTGGCATAATTAAAATTAAATTTTTGCCTGAGTTGTGGCAATAAGTTTTGCGGGCGTTCAATTGGGCCGGCAACTAACTGTGGGTAAAACATTACGTAAAGGGAATAAATTCCAAAATGTCTTTCTGCCCGCTGGTTTCCTCGATACACTTCTATGGTGTAACTCATTGCCTGGAAAGTGTGAAAAGAAAGCCCGATGGGAAGTAATATCGAAAGATACGGCATCGGGTTTTTTACACTGGCTAATCCGAGGAATAGTGATAAATTTTCATTCAGGAAATTGTAGTATTTGAAAATTGCCAGCACACCTATATTGGCCACCAAACTCATGATGAGGTATAATTTCCTTTTTTTGCCCTGCTCATTTTCAATCAATATCCCGGCGAAATAATCTATAACAATGGTGAAGCCTAAAATTAAAATATAGATGGGAACAAATGCCATATAAAAATAACAGCTTGCAGCCAATAACAGCATCCATCTAAACCGATGCGGAATAATAAAATAAGTAAAGGATACGAGGGTAAAAAAGATTAAAAACTCAATGGAATTAAACAACATTTTAAAAAAATATAATTTGGTATCTTATTATAAGGTGTATTATGAAATTTGATATTTGCCAGCGATTTAGGCCGGTTCGCTTTATGGTTTTAAAAATACGGATTAATACAGGATAGCGTAATCAAATAGTTGTTTGTTTTATTTAATTGAATAACGAAGGATTGGGCGATTTAATACCCGGCATTCGGCATTTACAATAATTTAATTGTAAAAATTATAAATAATGGCCCGTGGCTCCTGGTTTTAAGGGAAGGTTACTAATACTATCAATGGAGTCATTTTCCCGTTAAATAGGATTTTGTAGGAAAAATTGAAATTGTTATTACGCTTTTTCTATAATAATCCTGGAACTGCCCAGGTAGGTGATCATGATTTTTATGATATCTCCAACCTTTACCCCGCCGTCTTCATGAGAGGGCCCATTCTCTTTTGCTACAGGTAGTTTAGCCTGGATTTTATTTCCCAATAAATTTACAAAAACCCCATGCGGTGTTATTTTGTAAACGGTGGCATCAACAGGTGTTTGGTTTTTAAAGCATTGCATTGCAGTCTGGTACTCATGAATGAAGATTGACTTAAAAGGCGCAGCAGTAGCTTTATCCGGTTTGTCTGTATTTTCCAGTTTAAAAAAGTAGGGCTCATTCAAATTGCTTTCAGCCGGCTTTCTTTCCCATGGTGATAATTTAAGCGGAAAGAAAATATAGCTACCCGTTTCTTTTACAAAATAATCATCGTCTACTTTTTTTAGATAACCTACAAACCGGTTTTCGATCGCTGATTTATTAATCAGGTTATCTAATGCGTTATTGAATTTAAACTCAATACAATCAGCAATCATCTTATCACCCCTTGCGGAAAGATTGATAATAAAACTTACTTCATCGCCCACATGAAACTGGTGAATTCTTTTGATGATTTTTTCTGCCTTTAATTTTAGCTGCTCCTTTTCACCGATATTTCCATTGATTGTTTTTTTCTTTCCGTTGATAGTGTATTCAATAGTGGCATAATCCTTATCGTGGTTGATAAAGGTGATTTTGCCCATTATTGTTTCTGTAGCCATGGTAATGTGTTGGTTGAAGAAAAAATGCGAAGTGTAAAAGTAAGTGCAAAAACGGCAAATAAAATTCGGGTAGTAAAACGGTGAAACAAACTGTCCGGGCCAGCTAACAGGAAAGGCAATGGTGGATTTAAAAAGCGGTAGTATTTATAACAGGGAACGGTTATCGTTAAAGGTTTAATTCCTTTACAGGATCCCAAAACAGTTTTTTGAAATCAACTACCTGGTCGTTTTTCACGTTGATCTTTTCTTTTTTTAATAACTCCTCCATTAAGGAAGGCGTTGCAAAATGTGCCTTTCCGCTCAGCATTCCATTACGGTTTACCACACGATGGGCAGGAACGGTTGGCTTAGTGACATGTGCAGCATTCATGGCCCAGCCAACCATGCGGGCCGAAAGCCTGGTGCCCAGGTACCCGGCTATTGCCCCATAGGTGGTAACTCTTCCCTTCGGCACCTGCCTTACCACATCAAATACATCTTCAAAAAACGAATATTCTTTTTTTGGAGATTCATTTGTATCAAGCGGTAATTTATTTTTCATCTGTTAATATTCTTTAATTGGCTGAACCTTCAGCAATTCATTTCTAATAGCCTCAGGTACATTTACATAATCATAAGGGCAATGTTTGCAGCCATTGCCACAGCAGGTACCTTTCTCCAAATGGTACTTTTGGGTAAGCACAATATAACCGTCTTCATTATAATAAAAATCTTCTCCTTCCGCTAATTTATTCATATCCTTATTTAAATGTAATTAACCTTTTTAAACGTTTTCAGTTGCTTTCAAAATCTCATAGAAATGCTCATCAATATTTGGAATATCATCCGGTATCCTGAATTTAAGATAATAAATTTTATTACTCCCGGCAATATCCAATGCCTCGTAATGGGTTTTTATTTTAAGCAATGCACTGTCATTTTTGGCATGCACGTCATCGCAATCCTCAACAAGTTCCAGGTTATATAGTTCAATTACCTTTTTGGTGAATTCGTATAATTTAGGCGAATCAGTCTTTAAATGCAGGTAGCCGTTGGGATGTAATATTTGCTGGTAAAGCCTTAGAAACCGGGGATGGGTAAGCCGTTTTTTGGCTTTGGACGTTCTGAGATGCGGATCAGGAAAAGTAATCCAGATTTCATCCACTTCTTCTGCATTGAAATAATCCGGTAACAAGGTGATTTGTGTACGAAGAAAAGCGGCATTTGTGATATGGGATTCAAGGCATTTTTTGGCACCGATATACATGCGGTTGCCTTTTACATCTACCCCGACAAAATTTTTCTCCGGGATTAGTTTTGATAAACCAACGGTATATTCACCGCGTCCGCAAGCCAGTTCCAATACCACGGGTTGATCATTCTTAAAAAACGAATGCCATTTCCCCTTCATATCACCCGGGTATTCCAGTACATTGGAGAAGTTTTTTATTTCTGCGAACCGCTTTAATTTTTTTTGCGCCATGGGGCGCAAATATAATTATAGATACTTAAAAACTGCGGGTTTTGTCACCTGGTACAAACGCCGGAAGTGGCAAAGCCTGGTTATGATCGCTGTGATGCCAGCCATTAGCATGCTTTAATGAGGTACTGGTATTTACCGGCATCATACTGCCTATCCAGGAAAAATACTGCCTTGGGGCAACCCTTTTGCCAGTTTTACCGTTTTGGTTATAAACTACTTACACTTGTTATCTGCCGATGAACTTACTATAATAATCAGGGGATGCACGCTGAATGACCGGTCGAGTCAAAAGGAAATCTACAACGCTTTCTATAGCTATGCTATGGCAATATGCGACCGGTATACCAACAACCAGGATGACGCCATGGAGATACTGAATGACGGGTATCTTAAAATATTTAAAGAGATACATCGTTTTCAGCCAAGTTATTCAGATATCATCGCTTCATTTAAAGGTTGGTTGAGAAAAATTATGGTGTACACCGCTATTGACCATTTCCGGAAACAGCGTAAACACGAAATTGTAGGTGAACTGGATACTGCGATCATACATTTAGCCTCAGATACAGCAGATGCATGCGATAAAATTTCTTATGATGAGATCATTCGTTTAATACAGCAGCTTTCACCTGCTTATCGTACCGTACTAAATCTTTTTATAGTGGAAGGATATAGCCACGAAGATATTGCCGACCTACTGGGTATTGCGGTAGGCACGTCTAAATCCAATCTCGCCAAAGCGAGGAAACAATTACAAAAAATTTTGTTTCGTGAAAAAATAATTCAGGATAACGATTTAAAAATGAAAAATGCAGGATGAAGAAATAGATAGGATGGATGAAATAATAAGGGAGGCTTCTAACAGTTACCATCCGGCTTATAATGATAAGGCATGGGAAAAAATGGAAGTACTGCTTGATAAACATCTTCCGCAAAAGGGGGAGCGGAGGAGGCCGTTTGCTTTTTACCTGCTGTTGCTATTGGTAGCAGGTGGTGCGGTTTTTGTAATGCTATACCCATGGAAAAAGAATATAAATTTTCCGAAAACTACAATTGCAAATATACAGGAAGGCGGCACACAACAGCCTTTAGCCACAACAGGTAAACAGGTGGAGTTATATAAACCTGCTGTTAGCGTAAGGGATAACAGCGGTTTACCCAGCTTCGCTTCAGGGCCTGATAATGATATAACCGGGAATATTAAAACCCCATTAATCCCAGGCCGGTCAGCCTTCCAAAAGAGCCATATCAAAATAAGCAATTCAGATGCGACAGATGAAATTAATGAAGTGACAGGAAATAAAGCCGAAAAAAGCCAAAGCATCAAAACAGAAAGCAATGAGCCCGCCTCAAGTAAGCATAACATAGATTTGGTTTATAGTACACACGGAAGGGTGATACCTGTTCAAATAAACAACAACATTTTGCTGGTGCCCCAGGCAGATAGTGATGCAGTAAAAGGAAGTACCGGTAAAGAAAAAATAGAACCATTAGCATTGTCTAAACCAGCACCTGATAAAACGGCCGCAAAGAAAAAAGTAAAAAGGGGTTTTGCAAATAATTTTGCAGTTACCGTATCAGCCGGACCCGACCTGAGTTTTGTAAGCCTGGACGTGCCTGGCAAAATAATGCTAAGCTATGGAGCAGGATTGCGATACACCATTTCAAAAAGACTGACTATCAGCACCGGCTTTTATCAATCCAGGAAAATATATTCTGCTACGCCCGGTGATTATCATCCTCCCACCGGTAACTGGACCTATTACACCGACCTGAAAAGAGTAGATGCTGATTGTAAAATATATGAGATACCACTGGCTGTCAGTTATAATTTCAAACAATCAGGACAGCATAACTGGTTTGCAGGCATCGGCCTCTCTTCTTTAATAATGAAAAACGAAACCTATCATTATTTGTATAAAAATTCTCAGGGACAAACGATATACAGGGCCTGGACAGTGAAAGAAAAGAATAAGCATTTTCTTTCTGTACTGATAATTTCAGGCGGCTACCAGTACCAGTTGAATCATAGGATTTCATTTATAGCAGAGCCCTTTCTTAAACTGCCATTGCAGGGCATTGGTTTTGGAAAAATTAAACTAAACAGCGGCGGGCTATTAATGACGGCAAGTATTAAACCTTTTAAAAAAAGAAAATGAGCGGCATTAGCTGAGGGTACTTAAATTGCCACATAGCGTCGCCAATCTTTTAAGCAAACTTTACAGGAAACTATATTGTAGGCCGGATAATTTTGGAGAGTTAAATTCATCGGCTTTACAATTATACCAGGCCCCCAAACCAAGTAATCCATTCCGTTTACAAAAAAATAAAGGCAGCATTTCTGGAAACCATTATGAGATCTAAGCTGGCTATTTCCCACCAATCATATTAAAAGTTGTGTTGAATTTCGGCTATGTGGATTTAGTGATCAGTGGTCCCGGCATTCTCTTTCCATACAATAGGTTTCAACAAACCAATCGGCAGGCAATATATTTTGGTTGCCTTGGTAAACTAAGAAGCCTTCTAAATGATACTGCGATGTGGAGGTAAAGTGTAAAAACGATTTTACCCTTTCTGTACTATCCCAATATCAATATCCAGTATCTAGTATCCGGTATCCAGCATCCAGTATTCACCATACTGTCAATTTTTTAGTATCGTAAACTCCACCCTCCTGTTCAACTGCCTGTTCTCATCGGTATCATTTGGCACAACAGGTTTTGTTTCGCCATAGCCTTTTGAAACAATCCGGTTTACAGCAATACCCTTTGAAAGAATATACTCCACTACTGATTTAGCACGGTTGTCGCTCAATTTAAAATTATAGTCGTCTGAACCACGGCTATCTGTATGTGCGCTCATTTCAATTTCTATCGCCGGATTCTCATTCAGCATTTTTACCACCCGGTCCAGTTCCACAAATGATTCGGGGCGCAGATCCCATTTATCAAAATCGAAGTACACGTTGTTTAATCTTACTACCTGGCCTACTTCGATGGGCACGAGGTAAAGGTCTTTATGTATTTCTTTATGTCCTTCTTTTACCAGTGAATCAAGATTGAGGTTTTCTGAGATGGCGAAGAAATGATCTGCATTCGCCCTGATTAAATAATTTTTATCATAAGGCAATACCATTTTAAAAGCGCCGTCTGATGGATTGGAAATACCGTTGCCTGCCACAGTGCCATCGGGCAAGGTTTCATAAATCAGCGAAGCGCTCAATGGACGGTTTGTTTTTTTATTATACACATTGCCACTAACCAATATAACGGGATCAGGTTTTTCTCTTTCCAACAGCTTGATGCGTACGATATCGCTTTCTCCGTACGAATTCAGATCAGTACTCATGTAAGCATATTCACCGCCGGCATCCAGGGTGAAAAAAGTATCCATATCTTCTGTATTGATGGGGCTTCCGAGGTTTTCTGGTTCGCTCCATTTCTGCCAGCTATTATCTAATTTCCTTGTTTTCCAGATATCCATATATCCTAATCCGCCGGGGCGGTTACTGCTAAAATATAAGGTTACCCCATCCGGTGCCAGGTAGGGAGTTGTTTCATTATAATTTTTCAGGTTGATTTTTTTGCCCAAACTTTTTGGCTCCGTCCAGGTGCCGTCATTTTCTAAAAAGCATACAAACAAATCATTGTTAATACCGCCATCTTCTGCAGACATATAAAACAACAAGGTTTGTCCGTCGTTGGCCATGCTGGCTCCATTCTGGCGGCCCCGGTCATACTTCGCGTAATTCCTTATGCGCAACATTTCAGGTTTGCTCCAGTATCCATCTTTTTTGAGGTAACACATACTTACGCCGTTTCCGGAATAATCTCCGTTGATATAGGAATTCCTGATCAGGATGCGGTTGTTATCAGGAGATATCCAAAACACAGCGTTGTAGTAGTATGTATTTAGAGGATAACCCAGGTGAATTCCTTCACTCCAGTGGCCCGAACTGTCCCTTTCCGAAAACCAGATATCCTGCGAGTTGCGGATCTCGTTGTATTTTGTATTCTCCGGGTGGTTTTGACAAATGTAAAACAACAGGTTACCGTCTGCGGATATGGTGGGTCTTAATTCGGGCAAATCAGAATTGATTTTTGTTCCCAAATTTTCAATTTTAAGAATGGTTTCTGTGGTAATGATATTTTCTTTTTGCTGTTTCAATTCACCCAGCGAATCCCTGTAAGCAGGCTGGGCAACTAATGAATGCATACTTGCAGATAGGAGAAGAAAGAAGACGGCTTTTTTCACAGTTTTGGATTTTCTCCAATGACAACGAAAATTTTAAGCGAATAATATGCTTAAGCGGTATTAAATTTTCGTTTTTGATCAACCGGGTCCAAAAATCGCCAATAGAAATAGGAAGTACACTACCCACGCTTTACCAGGCACTCTTATTGATCATTACTTTCAATTTGGACAAATCAAAATAATGTAATTACTTTGTAGCCACAATAAAATAATTTTTTATGGAAATCTCTGTAATTCCAATTGGAAATTCTAAGGGAATTAGATTGCCAAAAACTTTGATAGAAAAGTATAATATCACTGACATGGTCGAGCTGATTCTTGAAAAGGACTACATAATTATTAAACCGAAAACCGCTTCAAGAATTGGTTGGGAGAAATCATTTCAAAAAATGCATACTAACGGTCATGATAAGCTATTTATGGCCGATGTATTTGAAGACGAAAATTTTGAAGAATGGAGTTAAAGCAATATCAAATCGTATTGGTCAATCTTGACCCAACAATAGGAAGCGAAATGAAAAAAGCTCGGCCATGTGTAATCATATCGCCCAATGAAATGAATAAATATTTACAGACAATAGTTATTGCACCAATGACTAGTAACTCAAAACCATATCCAACAAGAGTTGAGGTTAAGCATGATAAAAAAAAAGGATGGATAGTTCTAGATCAAATTAGAACTGTCGACAGGCAGAGAATAGTTAAGATACTTGATAACTTAATTGAAAAAGAGATATCTGCCGTTAAAGCTGTTTTCAAGGAAACTTACGTAGACTAAAACGGCAAGTAACATCAGTTAGCCGGGGTTCACAAGCAACAAGTTCCCGGTCTTCGCAAACGCGTCCACGCCTTGGTGCAGATATGATGTTGACAAAATCCAATCTTTTTGGGACCTAATCGCCTGTTTTTGATTTTAATATGGGGAATTTACAATTTTTACAAAAGTGCAATTAATTTACTAATTGCTTCTAACGCGTTGGAATCAAAAAACGCATCATTTTTACCTTCTTTTGACCAAATTACTACATTGGGTAACCCATTTGGCATGATGTACCGAATATGGTAAACCTCCTCCTTCGGGGCATCAATAAATACATCGGTTCCATCATCGAGTAAAAAGGTAATCTCACGGGGTTTACGCATAGAATGAAATTTATACCAATATACGAAAGTATTGGGAGTGTACGATAGAGGGGAAATGTTACTGGTAATAACGCCTTGGCTGAGACTCGGGCATAAGTTATTTTAGGTGGAAGAAGTCTGACTGTAAATGTCAGCCAATTGAAAATAGGGGTTTTCATAAAAAAATGTTTTCAAAATGAAAACTGGTCTTACCTTAATAATATGAACATAATTATTAAAAGGGCAATTGAGAAATATCCAACCGCAAAAACTCCTCTTTTAACATGGTATAGTGAATTTAGTAAAGCCAGCTTTGCGAATTTTAATGAATTAAAAAAAGTGTATGGCAATGCCAGCATTTAAGCCGAAAACCGGGTTATTTTTAATATTAAGGGAAACGATTTCAGGTTAGTGTTAATGGTAAATTTTAAACAGTTTGCAGCATACATAATATGGTTTGGCACGCATAAGGAATATAATAAAATAAATACAGAAACCATACAATTTGATACAGAAATTTTAAAATACAACGCAAAATAACCATGAACTGGAAAGTAATTAAAACCGAAATTGAATACCAAAAGGCAATCAAAAGAACCCTACAAATTTTTGATGCAGAACCCAACACCCCCCAGGGGGAGGAATTGTTATTGTTATTGGTGTTGGTAAAAGATTGTGAAGATAAACACATTCATTTACCGGAAATAAATACCATCGATGCCATCAAATTAAAAATGGAAGAGCGGGGGATAAAACCCAAAGATTTAGAACCCATTATTGGTACCAAAGGACATGTTTCTTCCATTCTATCCGGTAGAAGGGGAATAACGCTGAAAATGGCGCAAAAATTAAAAGATTATTTGCAGTTGCCAGCCGAAGTATTTTTACATAGGGCCTCTTAAAAAGGGGCTATTTCATCAGCATCTAATAATGCCCGATTGAATCAAAATGATGGGGGTTAACAGCCAGTATTAGCTGGTACATCAGCGGGTAATTTAAATATGCAGTTACGTCATTTTGCATTAACATACTCCTGATGTGTGTACAATTGGCAATGAAGGAAAAGAGTTTACTAAAAATAGTTGAAAAGTTTACAGCTGAAACGATGGAATATATTCATTAGCGAGGAGTGCTTCGTGTGCCACGAACCAAGGCGAAGTGGCTGAATTCAATCAATGGTATTACTAAATCAGGGGAAACGTGGAATTTTAAACGCAACAATTTAAAAGCCCTATAAAATGCAGTTGGAATTAATACACAATAGAATTCATGAAAAAAAAGGGCAAAAAATAATGCTGGATTTTGATTTAGCCCTACTATATGAAGTTGACACAAGGGTATTAAACCAATCAATAAAAAGAAACATTGAAAATTTCCGGAAGATTTTATGTTTAGGCTGATCGAAAATGAATGACAGATAATTTTATCATCACAATTTGTGATGATGGACACTTTACCCAAAAACAGGACGCAGAAATATTTGCCCTTTACGTTCACAAAACACGGGGGTTACAATTTTGGCAAGTGTACTAAAGAACAAAAAGGCAATAGACATGAACATTGCCATCGTACGTGCATTTATAGCCATGCGGCATTTAGCCAACAGCCACAAAGATTTGTTTGAGCAAACGAGCGATTTACGTAAAGAAATGCTAACCCGTATTGGTGAACACAATACCCAGCTATCTCCCATTTAGGATGCCTTGGAAAACTTATTAGATAAAAAGGAGGAAGAAAAAGAAAATGTAGAAAAGTGGGTTATGCGGGAGCGAATCGGATTTAAAAGGTAAGGTATTTATACATCAATCATTCGATTATAATAATGTTCCGTTATGATTTTCTAAAACTAATTCAAACAAAAAACCCTTACAAGTCAATACCTGTAAGGGTTTAATTCAACTGCAGTTGGGGCTAATCTGGTGAACACCGCCCAACATCGAAAGTGCATTTTTATGATGGACATACCAGTAATTAATTGTGATGTTCACCACTGTTCAGATTTTGGGATAAATCAGAAAGACAACTACTTCCATAAAGAACTCGTCTTAACTATTCGCCAATAATGCAGCATCAAGGTCTTCACCCGGCTTGGCTATAATTTTTTGTGCTACAGGATCCCAATCAATTCTTCTTCCAAGTTTATAAGATAACCCACCCATGTGTGCTGAAATTGCTTCTTCAAATCCTTCTTTGATGGAACAACTTGGTGTACCTCCATTCCGGATGCAACTTAGCCATTCTCTTAAATGAAGAAAGGTTGAGTCAACCCGTTTGCCATCCCTGTAGGTCCACAACAATCCCTTGTTGGCAAAATATTTTGCAGTGGCAGAGGTAACAGCATCAGTTCCATTAACAGCCGGATCATATTGATAAATTGGAACACCGGCTTCAATTCGTTGTTCTTTTAACAAGTCAGCGTATTTGGTTGACCGTGGGTCAGCATATACGGTAATCCGGTTACCCAGTTCCATGCTTCCATCGTGCCCCATCAGGACGGTTCCCCTGTCAAACTGATTTCCTAATGTTGCACTGTATATGAATGTCATGCCTTTCTCTTTCCCCGCCTTCTGGCTTCCCCCTGTACTAAAATCAGGATACTCCATATTTACCTGCATTACATCCGGAACGTTGCGGCCGTCGCGGTGGGTATAGATGCCTCCGGAAGCGGTAACTGAATTTGGAATGCCCATTTTCAGGATGCAATTGATGCGGTCATAATCATGGGTCATTAAATCGCCTGACAAACCAGATCCGTAAGCCCACCATTTACGCCAGCGGAAAAAATGCTCCAGGTTAAAAGCTTCCTTCGGTGCATTACCAAGGAACAAATCCCAATCAATGGTTTTCGGATTGGCTGTTTCAGCAATTTCGTATTGCCATGCACCGTTATCATCATTGCGGTTGGTATTGGTTTCAACCAATGATACATGACCAAGAATGTTTTTATTGATAATATCCTGGGCAGTTAAAAAACTCTGTGTTTGACGATGCTGGTGACCAACGGCGAAAACTGTTTTGGGATTTTTGAGAACCGTTTCACGTAAAAGGTAGGTTTCAGATACATTGTGTGTCATTGGTTTTTCCACATATACATGTACACCTGCATTTAGGGCTTCAATTGCCATTGGGGCATGCCAATGGTCTGGCGCTGCAATAACAATAGCATCTACTTCACCACTGTTGATGAGTTCGGAATGTGTGCGGAAGCGTTTGATCTTGTTATCACCCCTGTTGAAAGATTCTAAGGCTTTATCCGCACGGGTATCAAAGACGTCACAAATTGCAGCCAACTTTATATTCAGGTTTTCCTGTGCCTTAAATTCTGCCAGCCTGGTGTCTTTTGGGTTTTTTACCGAAGACTCATGCATTTCCTTGAGCCAGGCGGTAGATGCAAAACCCAGCGCACGGCAAAGCTGTTCGCCTCGTATGCCATAACCTATAATGCCCAGCCGAACCGGTTTGCCACTCATGGGGCCTGAAACGGGGGGTGGAGCGGCTTTAATATTTAAGGTTTCCAGCAGAAATTGTTTTTCTCGTTTTGCGGCGCCGGTCAGGCTGGCGCCTGAATACCATACTGCGCCTACTAATGGTAAACCTCCCAGCGTTTTTAACATATCCCGCCTGTTCCATTTTCCAAAAAAACTATTGTCGTTTGCCATGGTGTTTAAGTTAAATTTGTTTTTACTTTGTTCCTTACAAATAAATTTTCTATACCAAATAGGGATATCAACGGAAACTGGTAGATCACAAAAAGCGCTACCATCTCAATCAGGTTTTTGTTTACAACCCAATAACTTCCTTCGGCCGGGCCTTGCGGCAAGCTTGGAAAGGGAGGATGTGCCAGGTAGTACATCAGTAAAAGCAATATTCCGCCTACACAACCCCAGCGTACCTTTATACCAATGAGGAGGCTTATACCCACGGCTATCAGCCCTGCAATATTTAGGGTGTCAATAACAGATATCAGGGAATCACCGGCGAGCCAGGTAAAAAATGGCTTGAGAATGGAGGCGCTTAGTAAATAACCTTTTGCTGTCCATGATGGATTATACGCCTTTATGATCCCTTCATACAGGAAATGCCAACCGATTAAGATGCGAAGCAGCACCAAAGCATAACCTTGTACTGCCGTTAATTTTTGTTTGTCCATATTGTTTGAGTTTAATATTTCGAATTGGATTGATGCCCATTTAATAAACCTGTGTAAATAGTTGCCGGTTAGCTTATCGGAAGTTTTAAAAATCACTCTTACAAAACCACTTCTACATTTTCTTCAAACTCTTTGGAAGTGTATGTTTTCCATGCGCCATTTTCATCATAAATAAAAAAAACTTCCAGATTTAGGTCTGTATGTCCCAATAAAAACTGTTTTGATTTTTCCAATCCCATCACCATAAATGCGGTTGCATATGCATCTGCGGTCATACAATTTGGGGCAATTACGGTGGCACTCAGTAAGTTGTTCTTTGCAGGATATCCTGTAAACGGGTTAATAATATGCGTGTATTTTTGCCCGTCTTCCACATAATATTTTTTATAATTACCTGATGTGGCCAACGACTTATTTTTTATTTGAATGATTGCTTTTAATGATACCCCATCGGTGAGGATTTCGTTTGGCTGTTCAATGCCCACGGTCCAGCAACTGTCATTGATGTTTTTTCCTTTTGCTCTTAACTCACCTCCAACTTCTACTAAATAGTTGTTAATGCCCTTGCTTTCGAGAAAGGATGCCAGTACATCTACTGTATATCCCTGGGCGATTGCATTAAAATCGAGCATAACCTGCGGAATTTCCTTTACCAGTTTTTTTTCTTCTATTCTTACCTTTTTATAGCCAATAAAAGGGAGCAAGCTATCAATCAGTATCTTATTTACTTTTTCTTTTTTTGTGAACCCAAACCCATAGGCATTGATAATTGGAGCCACTGTAACATCAAACACGCCATTTGTTGTTTTCGAAACTTCTATGGATTTATTAAACACAGCTGAAAAATAATCATCCACCATTACGGCAGAATCATTTTTATTAATCCTCGAAATAATTGAAGCAGGAACATAGGTAGAGAGGGATAAGTCAATTTTTTTAAAAATAGAATCAAAGGCTTCCCGATAATTTGAATGCTGTCCAGCCAGGTAGGTTATATTATAAGTTGTTCCCTGGGCAGCTCCGGATATTTTAATTGTATTATTGATGCTACGGTTACAACTAGCGAAGAGTAGAATGGCAAAAAACGGCAGGAATATACATTTCATTTCAGCTTATTATCGTTATGTTGTTTAATTGAATTACTTATAATTCTAACCAGACAAACTGCTTTAATTTCTTTTGCAAAATTTCAACTAAAAGGTTCTACTAAATATGACGGTCATCGGGATCGGGTATGATTTACAAACATGTTTTTTAAACAAAGTTGGAATCGTAAAGCTGAAAAGCGGGGGAGCATTTTTTAAGATAATATCCTGCATTTTTTTTGAAGAGGGGAGTAGCTGTAAGTTGAATAACCAAACACCAGGCAGGTTGCTGTAATGAGACTATTAAAAACTAAAAAGCCTTTAAATAATTGAAAAAAATTATTTAAAGGCTTTTTTAATGCTGTAGGGGGAGGGATCGAACCTCCACGGAGCAGTTAGTTGTAGCACAAAGTTGAGTGGTCGACCCTGGTCGAGTTTGTATTGCTACAAATCCGGCTCTATGCTATATTTATCCTGTTACCTCCACCCCCGAGACAAGAGGGCATGTCTGCCAAAAATTTCATCACCCCACAATTTTTGAATGATATTCTATATCAACCAATAATGCAAATCTATATAAAATGCCATTACATTGAAAATATTTTATAAAATATTTTATAAATATAGAAAAATTTTAAGTAATAGTGTTTATATTTGAAAAAGCATTAAAATTGGTTCTTAATATGGCAACTAAATTAAATCTTGACAAATTAGATCTCCAGATCATTCATGAAATGATGGAAACCGCTGAGATTTCTTACGCCGAATTGGGTAAGAAATTATTTGTTAGTGGAGGTACCATTCATGTACGGATTAAAAAACTCCAGGAATTCAATATTGTTAAAGGTACAAGATTGAATGTAGATTTACGACAACTAGGATATGATATTACAGCTTTTGTTGGAATTTATTTAGAAAAAAGCTCATTATATGATTCCGTAGCTAAAGATTTGATGGCAATTCCGGAAATTGTCCGCTTAAACTACATCACCGGTAACTATAGTATGTTTATCGAAATTGTTTGTAAAGACATTAGCCAGCTACGGTTTGTATTGCACGATGAACTACAGAAAATAAAAGGTATTGAAAGAACGGAAACCTTTATTTCTTTAGAAGAAGGATTTTCCAGGAATGTGCAAGTAGCGCCAATTGATTAAAAGCCAACTGGCTCCGAAGAGGGGAATTGGGAAGATACCTGTTTAATGAACCAGGATTATAAGTTGACTAGTTAACACTTCTTACATCTACCGCATCTCTCAGCCCATTTCCCAATAAATTAAACGCCAGTACCAGTAGCATAATGGCAAATCCCGGTATCAATGCAAGCATTGGATTATGTGTGATGATGAAATTGTAATTCTCTTTTATCATTAATCCCCAGCTAGGCTGTGGTGCTTGTACACCAATGCCTAAGAAGCTTAGCCCGGCTTCGATAATGATGGCAGTTGCAAAGTTGCTGGCTGCAATCACCATTACCGGACCAAGTATATTTGGCAGTATATGTCGTACAATAATCCGGCTGTCACTTAACCCCAGGGCCCGGGCAGCCTGCACATATTCCAGCTCTTTTAGCGCCATTACCTGGCCCCTTATTAACCTTGCCACACTTACCCACATGGTTAATCCAACTGCAATAAATATTTGCCAAAAACCTTTTCCCAGGGTCATCGTTATTGCAAAAACCAATAGCAAAGTTGGAATGCTCCAGGTTACGTTCACCAGCCACATGATAATTTCATCTATGCGGCCGCGGTAATAGCCCGCCAATGCACCAAGGAAGATCCCCAACGTAAGGGATATGATAACCGCAATTAATCCTACAGCCAGGCTAACCCTGGTACCGATCATTAACCGGCTTAAAATATCCCGCCCAAATTTATCGGTACCAAACAAGTACGTTTTGGTAATGATATTTTTAATGATCAGGTTACCGGGCTGGTGGTTGGTAAGCTGATTAATGGAATAATACTGTATGACAGAAGTGTCTTCATCCACATATTTATTTACCTGCAGCGTGTCGTTTTTAATGATATAACTATTTATGGGTAAATACCGGTAGTCGTCCGGCTTGCCGTTGACTAGCATTGCCAACCAGCCAACCCTGGTGGTTTTTGTATACGGAATTCTTAAAAACAATTGTGAAAATCCAGGCTTTTTTGCCTGTATTTCTACTGTTTGCAAATCAGCATTGGGTGAGGCGTCCGGTGCAATAAGGTATCCAAAAACGGTAATAAAAAGGGCTACCGAAATGATTACCAAACCAAATAAAGCGCCCTTGTTTTTTTTGAGGCGTTTCCAGGTTTGTTTAGAAAAGGAAAAGGTTTGCTCTGGCATGCTGTAAGTTAATGGATCATTTGAATTATTTTATATTGAATTGCGCCAGGGATTCGATTAACTTTCTTTTTCCAGTCCCAGTATTTCACTTGTTTGTTTTCTTATTGCTTTACAGAGAACCGGATCTGAAGCAAGCGATTTCCCATAAGTTGGTATTATTTCTTTTAATTTATTTTGCCTTTTTGGTGTTTTAATTTTATCCGGAAAGCATTTTTCCAGCACATTCAACATGATAGAAACTGCTGTGGATGCACCCGGCGAAGCACCCAGCAAAGCAGCCAGGGAACCATCTGCCGCACAAACCACTTCTGTTCCAAACTCCAATATTCCTCCTTCTTCTTCATCTTTTTTTATTACCTGTACCCGCTGGCCCGCAATCGCCAGTTCCCAATCGGGCATTTGTGCAGTTGGTAAATATTCTTTTAAGGAATCCAGCCTTTCGTCTGCACTTTGGCTTACCTGCTGAATCAGGTACCTGGTGAGCGGAATGTTTTTTAATCCAACTGATAGTATGGGCATGATATTATCTAATTTAATAGATTTTGGTAAATCCATCAGGGAACCATGCTTTAAAAAGCGGGTACTGAAACCAGCATAAGGTCCAAACAGTAAGGCTTTCTTTCCATCAATCATCCGTGTATCCAGGTGCGGTACACTCATAGGAGGTGCGCCTACCGCAGCCTTACCATATACTTTCGCATGATGCCTGGCGATTACCGTTTCATTGTTACATATAAGCCATTGCCCACTAATGGGAAATCCTCCATAACCCGCTGCTTCCGGTATATCCGATTTTTCGAGTAATGAAAGGGTACCGCCCCCTGCTCCTATAAAAACAAATTTCGAATGAAATTTCCTGTTTTTATCAGAAGCCATATTTTTGATGGTTACCTGCCATTGGCCTTCCTTTGTTTTGAAGATATCCTGTATTTCGTTTCCCAGGTAAAGTGTAACCCCGTCCTGCTTTTGTAAATGAAGTATCATGGATTTTGTTAGCGCACCAAAGTTTACATCAGTGCCGATATCCATTTTTGTAGCAGCCAATCGTTGGCCCGGTTCTCTCCCTTCCATAACCAGCGGCATCCATTCTTTTATCTGTTCATTATTTTCTGAGTATCTCATGCCTTTAAACAAAGCGTTACTTGTTAATGCTTCAAAACGCTTTTTCAGGAATGCTACATTTTCATTTCCCCACACAAAGCTTAAATGGGGGATATTGCTGATATATGAAGGTGCGGACGAAATATATTTTTGTTGAACCAGGTAAGCCCAGCATTGTTTTGACACTTCGAAAGCTGCGGCAATTTTTAGGGCTTTACTAATATCAACAGATCCGTCTTTGTTTTGTGGTGTATAATTGAGTTCGCAAAAAGCAGAATGGCCCGTACCGGCGTTGTTCCAGGCATCGGAACTTTCCGCTGCCACTGCATCCAGTCTTTCAAATATTGCGATGCTTAAACCGGGTTCTAGTTCCTTCAACAGCACACCCAGCGTGGCGCTCATTATTCCAGCACCAATTAATATCACATCAGGCTGCAAATAGGTTTCATTGTAATTTGTATCCATATTCATTATTTAATCCGTTCATTTATTTTACTGTTCTTTCCTTCCAGGTGTATTTTCCAAATTTGCCCAACCAGCCGGCAACAATAGTGTACAAAATATGAAAAGGCTGTGCCAATGGAAACCACCAAAGTAATATCCGCTTATTAAAAAACCGTGCCACAGGATATAAAAAAAATAATTCAATAATGGTTTTGGCCGCTACTAATGCAATAAAATAATAAGTGTAAGTGAATGTAAAAAAGAAACAAGTAACACCCGTAAGCAAGATCCACACATTAAAAAAATAAACCAATACCAGCACGGCAAAAATTCTTTTATCATCATATTTATCTGCCTTACTTGCCCACCGGATGCGTTGGTTGAGAAATTGGCCAATCGTTTTTACAGGTTCTGTTTGTACTATTACATCCCTGCTTTTTAAATACGCAATTCCATCAGGATACCGGTTGTAAATTTTATGTAACAGCAGCATATCATCGCCACTGGCTATATTATCGATGCCCTTAAAGCCGCCTACTTCCATGAATGCTTTTTTTGTATAAGCCAGGTTGGCCCCGTTGCACATACTGTGAAATTTTTTATAAACAGATGCACCGGTAATGCCCTGCAAGGTCATAAAATCGAGCGCCTGGAAAATCTCAATAAATTTATTACTGCAATTGATGGCCACTGGCATTACAATAAAGGCTGGTTTTTTTTCTTCATAAAATGCAGCTATGGTTTGCAGCCAGGCTGGGGAAACTATGCAATCAGCATCAGTAGTTACCATTAAGTCTCCCGATGCCTGTTGAATGGCAATTTCAATGGCCTTTTTTTTGTAAGAATTGATTTCGTTTTCGGCAACAAAATCTTTTAAGGAAATAAGCAGTACATTTTGAACCCGGTAACTTAAAATTATTTCAGCAGTATGATCGGTTGAATGGTCATCCACTACCAACACTTCAAATAAATGTTTGGGATAAGTTTGATCAACGATAGAATTTAAGCAATCCACTATATTGTGTTCCTCGTTACGGGCAGGGATAATAATGGAGATTTTTACCCGGGAAATATCCTTTTCATTTGATTTAAAAGTTGGAATGGTCATCCAGCTATGCCGGTAATATATAATAAGAATAGAGTAAACACCCAACAACAGAAGGGAAACAGTTAAAATAAGAAGTTCCATATTGATTTTACGTACAAGGGAGTTGCGATGCAACCTGCATAACCTTACCGGTATTTTGGTGGCACAGCGATATCGCCGGTAGTACTTTAGTTGATAATATAAGTTTAAATACAGCCTGTTTAGTGGGTGCATTTCAAATCCGATAGTTATCGGATCGTAGCGCCAGGTGGTTGGTGAGGACACCAACCTTGGCTAAGCCTCGGTCGGTGTGCCCACCGACCGAATACGGGAGCGACAAACTTGAAATACAGCCTGTTTAGTTTACTATTAAAGTGACAAAAATAATTTTTTAAAATTCAAATGAATCATTATCTTTATATAGTTGTTTAAACAACTATATGCCAAACAACCAATTTAAAAAAGGAGAACTATACAGTTTTATTACTGGAAAAGCCAGTACGGCTATCGCAAGGCGGCTGCAAAAGAATTTTAAGCAGGCAAATGTGGATATTACCATCGAACAATGGAGCGTTTTGTATCACCTGTGGAAGCAGGATGGGTTAAGCCAGCAGCAATTGTGTGAGGCGACTTTTAGAGATAAACCGAGTATTACCCGGCTGGTAGATAACCTGGAAAAATTGCAACTGGTAAAACGGGTGGCGAGTAAAGATGATCGCAGGATCAACAAAATTTACCTTACCAAAGAGGCAATGGAGCTGCAGGATCAAACAATGGAACTGGCCAGTCAAACATTAAACGAGGCATTGGGAGGGGTAACAAACGGCCAGGTAGAAATTGCAAAGGAAGTGCTGCAGATGGTGTATGACAATTTATCGGGCCCGGTTTAACCAACCCAAAGATGAAAACGTGGTTATATATAATTGATCAACAATTATCTTTAAAATCAGGTCAGCCCAAATACCAGCAATCATTTGAAATAAGAAAAAAATATAAACGATAGCTGTTTGCAAAAAATAAATTCTATTTAAATCATCATTCTCCAAACTCCCCTTTAGGGGATGGGGGCAAATTCTTTTTTATGAGCACATCCACAACAACTACCACATCACTAAAAGGCGGTGAATGGTTAATCAAAGAAAGTAATGCGTTTGAAAGCTTTACATCAGAGGATTTTAACGAAGAACAACTGATGGTGAAAGATATGTGTTTGCAGTTTCTGCAGGCAGAGGTACACCCGGTAGCGGATCGTATTGATAAACTGGAGCCGGGATTGATGCCATCCCTGATGGTGAAGGCTGGCGAACAGGGTTTATTGGGCGCTTCTATCCCCGAAGAATATGGCGGATTGGGAAAGGATTTTATTACTTCCACGTTGGTAAATGAAGGACTGGGTGGCGGCTATTCTTTTAGTGTAGCCATTGCAGCCCATACCGGTATTGGTACCTTGCCCATTTTATATTTTGGTACCGATGCACAAAAACAAAAATATATTCCTAAACTGGCCAGCGGGGAATGGAAAGGCGCTTACGGGCTAACGGAACCCAATAGTGGCAGTGATGCATTGGGCGCAAAAACAACGGCAATACTTTCTGAAGATGGAAAACATTATATTTTGAACGGGCAGAAATGCTGGATCACCAATGGAGGTTTTGCGGATGTGTTCACCGTGTTTGCAAAAATTGATGGTGATAAATTTTCTACGTTTATTATTGAACGCGGCTTTGAAGGATTTACGCAGGGACCCGAAGAACATAAAATGGGTATCAAAGGGTCGTCCACTGTACAGTTATATTTCCAGGATTGTAAAGTACCTGTTGAAAACCTGTTAGGCGAAATTGGCAAAGGGCATATCATCGCTTTTAATATTCTGAATATTGGCCGTTTGAAACTTTGTGCTGCTGCAATTGGCGGTTCAAAAATGGCATTGGACACTACCATCGAATATGCCAAAACAAGGGAGCAGTTTAAAACCGCCATCGCTAATTTTGGTGCTATCAAATATAAATTGGCTGAGTCGGCTATTCGCATATTTGCCTGCGAGAGTGCCTTATACAGAACCAGTAAATGGGTGGATGATAAGGAAACTGAATTGGCCAATGCAGGCAAACCTTTCTATGAAGCTTTGCTGGGTGCAGCAGAAGAATTTGCAGTAGAATGTGCGATATTAAAAGTGCATGGCAGCGAAGTGTTGGATTATGTGGTGGATGAAGGTGTGCAGGTTTTTGGAGGCAATGGTTTTAGTGATGAATATACCATCAGCAGGGCCTATCGCGATAGCCGCATCAACCGGATATATGAAGGTACCAACGAAATTAACCGACTGCTGACTGTTGATATGATATTAAAAAGAGCGATGAAGGGTAAACTGGATTTGATGGGACCAGCGATGGCAGTTTCCAAAGAATTAATGAGTATTCCTGAATTTGGTAATGATGATGAATCCCCGTTTGCAGCGGAAAGAAAGTCGGTGTTGAATATGAAGAAATGTATCCTGATGGTAGCCGGTGCCGCTGTGCAAAAGCTGATGCTGAAATTATCCGACGAGCAGGAGATACTGATGAACATAGCGGATATGGCCATCGAGACTTACGTAGCCGAAAGTACCTTATTGCGAATCATGAAAATGGTGGATAAAAAGGGTGAAGCTGCCAGTTCAGTACATATTGATATGATGCGTTGTTACCTGAATGATGCGATTGATAAGGTAAACAAAGCGGGTAAGGAAGCCATTAATGCTTTTGCAGAAGGTGATGAACAAAGAATGATGTTGCTGGGATTGAAAAGGTTTACCAAATCAGCGCCATTTAATAGTAAAGATGCCCGGAGAAGAATTGCAGACACTTTGATCGCTGCGAATAAATATCCCTGGTAAAAAAACCGGTGACTCGCCCTTTGGGAGTGAGTCACCGGTTTTTTTACCATACAATATATGCTCATGACCATTTTCATCATCCGGAAATGGTCTTTTTGTTAGTGCCACAAGCTTAAAAAAAATTACCTTACGCCCATGAAATTAATTCTTACCTTAAATATGATTTTGATAACAGGAGTTGCATTTTCCCAGGCAAATAATTCACCTTTTATCCGGCTTACAAATCCCTACAAAACAACCAATGCAGTAAAATCTTCCAGGCAATTTATTATAGGTGCTACGTGTAAAAACTGTACGCTTTCTATTAATGGCAAACGCCAAAATGTTTATACCACCGGGGCATTCGCTTATGAATTAAACCTGTTGCCCGGCGATTCCCTTATTACACTGCTTGCTGAAAACGGTGGCAAATCCCTGACAAAAAAAATCAATTATTCTTACACACTGCCAAAGCCCCCTGAGCCGGTAAAAGAGCTGGGAATCGAAAGTATTAAAACCATTCCGGAAGGTAACCTGGTATTAATGCCGGGAGATAAAATTCAATTCAGGGTAAAAGCTTTGACTCAATGTATTGTGAAGACAATAAACAATACTTTTTTGTATGAACTTCCATTGACACAAACCAATGGAATGCCTGGCATTTACCAGGGGGAATATATCATCAAAGAATCAGATAGTTTCATTGTTAAGAAAATACCCGTTACTATCACTGATACAACTGGTAACACCGTAACCAGGGAAAGCTTCAATAATTTTTCCATTCTTTCACCGCTTGCTTCAGATATCGCTATTACCAAAGGAAGGTTGGCACACCTGGAATATGGCCTGGGAGATGACCGGTTGGGAGGTGCAAAAATTGGCTACCTCGATAGCAACATCGTATTAAAAATTATTGGAAAGGTGGGTTCTCATTTTAAAGTACAGTTATCAAAAACACATACTGCCTACATACCGGATGATTTGGTAAAACTGATGCCTAAAGGAACGTTGATGCCGAATGCCCTCACCGATAAATGGAATGTATATGGTGATGATCAGTATGATTATGTAAGAGTGGGGTTATTTGCAAAATTACCTTACCAATCATTTCAATTGGTTGATCCATCTAAGATTGTAGTGGATATTTATGGTGCCACCAACAATACCAACTGGATAACCCAACTGGAAACGGCGAAGGAGATAAAAAATGTAAGCTACGAGCAAAAGGAAGATGATGTGTTCCGGATTACCATTGAATTGAAACATGCCCAACATTGGGGACATCAAATATACTATGCCGGCAATTCACTAATGATAAAAGTAAGACGCCAACCGGAAAACCTGTTGCTTAAAAATTTAACCATTGCGGTTGATGCCGGTCATGGAGGCACCAATACAGGCGCAGCCGGCCCAACCAGTATATTGGAAAAAGACCTTACCCTGGCGGTTTCTTTAAAATTACAAAAGGCTTTGGAACGTGAAGGCGCTAAAGTAATCATGACAAGAACCAAAGAGCAGTTTTTTGATAATAAAGAACGGATTTTGTTTTACCGGGATAGTTTACCTGATTTGTTAATCAGTTTTCACTTAAACTCATCGGAGGATCCGATCAGGGTGGGTGGCACCGGAACTTTTTACCGGTATATTGGATTTAGAAACCTAAGCCTGGATATTTACAAACGAATGCTGGAGTTGGGTCTGAAGGAATATGGGAATACGGGCTCTTTTAATTTTATGCTCAACAGCCCCATCGAATATCCGAATGCATTGGTTGAAGCGCTGTTCCTAAGTAACCCGGAGGAGGAAATGAAAATACTGGACCCTGTATTTCAACAACAGATGGCTGATAAAATTATGGCAGGTATAAAAGATTTTTTAGAAGGATGCAAGAAATAGCATTGCATACTGTTGAAAGGATTGATTGATTGGCCCGGGCAATTATGTATTGAGAAGATACCTTTTAATAAGAAATCCAACAATTTAGAAAGAGGAGTTGAATGCATGTTATTCAGTTTTTTAAAAGTAGTAACTAAAATTAAAACAGTTTCCATAATTCGAATCTTTTAATATCGGCCCATATTAACTTTGCGGCTCTTATGTTTAATACTTACACCATGAGCCAATTAGTAAAGGAATTTAACGATTACCGCACTAAAATGAATGATGTGATTTTGGCCAAAGATAACCTGGTAATAAAAAGACTATGGAATTTGGATACCAACACTTATGCAGCAGGTGCATGGGATGTAAAAACAAAGGAAATGCTGGGCATGGTTGCAAGTATGGTACTTCGTTGTGATGAATGTATAAAATATCATCTCGGAAAAGCGCAGGAAACCGGCGTAACTACTGAAGAATTGTACGAATTTTTTGCTGTTGCCAATATAGTTGGCGGAACCATTGAAGTGCCACATACACGTCAACCTGCAGAATACTGGGAAGAGTTGATTGCCGGTGACGGAGAAGTTGAAGTGAAGTAAATAGGGGTTTATGTTTGATGTCTGATTTGCTGATGGCTGATTGGCACTTAAAAAGGGGTAACGGAGTTTAAAGCAGACCTTTGTGATTGAGTTAAAGTTTTTTTCCCGATAGGATAGATACTTTATAAACCCTATTTACGTTTTAACCTTTTTCACCTAACTCACGGCATACATATTTTCTATAACTTTGTTCTCTATTTAATTATTCTTATATGAGCGAAACCGCAACAGCAGTACCGACCCCTACCCAACAGGTTTTAACCGCAAAAGATTTTGTTACTGACCAGGAAGTACGATGGTGCCCCGGCTGTGGAGATTATTCCATTCTTGCACAGGTACAGAAAGTAATGCCTACGTTAGGTATTCCAAAAGAGAATATCGTAATTGTCTCCGGAATAGGTTGTAGCAGCCGTTTTCCATATTACATGAATACTTATGGAATGCATAGTATTCATGGCCGTGCAACCGCAGTAGCCAGTGGCTTAAAGGCAGCAAGGCCAGAATTAAGCGTATGGGTGGTAACCGGCGATGGCGATAGTTTAAGTATTGGCGGTAACCACACCATCCATTTGCTTCGCCGAAATTTTGATATCAACGTATTATTGTTCAATAACCAGATTTATGGCTTAACCAAAGGGCAATATTCTCCCACATCTGAAGAAAATAAGATTACCAAATCTACACCGTTCGGCAGTATCGATCATCCGTTTAATCCTTTGGCTTTGGCCATGGGAGCAGATGCCAGTTTCATAGCCCGTACCATGGACCGTGATCCGAAGCACCTGCAGGCGATGTTATTACGCTCACAGGCACATAAAGGCGCTTCATTTTTAGAGATCTATCAAAACTGTAATATTTTTAACGATGGCGCTTTTGAAGTATTTACCGAAAAGAGCAGCAAGCCGGAAGAAGTATTGTTTTTAGAACAGGGACAACCATTGGTATTTGGAACTGCAAAAAATAGAGGTATCAAACTGGATGGTTTTAAACCAGTAATTGTTGACATAAGTGAAGGTGGTGCAAGTGTGGATGATTTATGGGTGCATGATGATAAGGATTTTTACAAAGCGCAGGTATTGATCCGGATGTTTGATGATCCTAAATTAGCCGGTCATTTACCAAGGCCATTTGGTGTATTTTACGAAACAGACAGGGCCTGCTACGAAGATGAAATGACGATGCAGATAGAAGAAATAACTGCCAAGAGAGGCAAGGGCGACCTGGATAAATTGCTAAGAGGGAATGAAATCTGGACGATCAGTTAATGTCTGCATCTTATATAACTTATAAAAAAACGGCTAACCACAAAAGTTAGCCGTTTGTATTTTGACAAAAACTTCAAGAAATAATTTCTACATAAAACTTCGCATCAATAGTCCCTTTATCAGCGGGCGGAGGGGTTTACAACATTCCCTTCTCCATCAAATACTCCGCAATCTGCACCGCATTGGTAGCGGCACCCTTACGCAGGTTGTCGCTTACAATCCAACAGTTTAAGGTATTGGCCTGGGTTTCATCTCTCCTTATCCTGCCAACAAAGGTTTCATCCTTTTCATGTGCCGTCAATGGCATTGGATAAATGAAATTGGCAATGTCATCCTGCACTACTACGCCAGGCGCCTTGCTTAATAAATCTTTTAATTCATCCAGGTCAAAATCATTTTCAAATTCAATGTTAACACTTTCGCTATGGCCGCCCATTACCGGTATTCGTACAGTGGTCGCGGTAACTTTAATATTTTCATCCCCGATTATCTTAACGGTTTCTTTCGTCATTTTCATTTCTTCCTTGGTGTAGCCATTTTCCATGAACACATCAATCTGTGGAATGGCGTTCAGGTCAATCGGGTATTTATATGCCATTTCACCAGTGATGCCTTTGCGCTCGTTCATTAACTGTTCCACTGCTTTAACGCCTGTGCCGGTTACACTTTGATAGGTGGATACCACGACCCTTTTAATTTTATACTTATCATGCAATGGCTTTAATACCACTACCATTTGAATAGTAGAACAATTGGGGTTGGCGATAATCTTGTCATCAGCCGTCAAAACATCCGCATTTACTTCGGGTACTACCAGTTTTTTTGTTGGGTCCATCCGCCAGGCACTTGAATTGTCAATTACGGTAATACCTGCTTCGGCAAATTTGGGTGCCAGTTCCAGTGATGTGGCTCCACCTGCTGAAAAAATGGCAACGTTTGGTTTAGCGGCAATGGCATCAGCGAATCCTACTACCTTGTATTTAGCCCCCTTAAATTCTACTTCTTTACCAATTGATTTTTCGGACGCTACGGGAATTAATTCGGTTACCGGGAAATTCCGCTCGGCCAATACCTGCAACATTTTGCTGCCTACCAAACCTGTTGCGCCAACTACAGCTACTTTCATTTTTCGTTGTTTTTATTTTAGTTAAGAATTGATTTTTATTTTAAACAATAATTATTCACCTGGTAAACGAATGGGTTATGCCCAAAAAAAGCCTCCCGTTTTTGCGGAAGGCTTTGCATATTGTACAACAAACAAAATACTAATTAACCTTCCCACGCATGGAACGTTTCTTGGTAAAAGTTGTATGCTTTATATTTTTCATTGAGGGGCAAAAGTAATGACAAAGTGCTAATTAGCCAAACATAAAAATAAATATATTAAGTGAGCCCGGAAGTTAGAACTGATGTGGGAGAGTGTACGGTCAATGGCGAAAGGACAATGGTCAATGTTTCTGTTACGGTTGTGACATATTCACAATGGGGGAATTGCGGAATCATAATATTATTCCCAGTTGGGTCCATGCAGAAAGCGCTCTAAAGTTTCGAACGGGTGCTACAGGACTCGCCGTCCTTCGGGGCTAACCATAATGATCCGAAAGAGGACAATATATTGACATGTTCATCTCGCCTCATTAGCGGCGAGTCCTGCCGCAAAAAGTAGTTTTGTTTGAATAGTCTAACGGCAGACACTCGCCTGGGAAAAACGGTGGCAACCTTATACAACAATTTAGGATTATCTACATAACACTTGATTTATTTTTTCAGTCTGTAAAGTCAGTATCTTTAAAGTCAACTACTGGTTTGCATGAAAACAACTGCCTTGTTATACTGCTGTATTTTTTTTGTATTGAACATTCCCGTTGCTACCGCCCAGTTTACAGAAGATTTTTCAGATGGAAATTATACTGCAAATCCTCCATGGTTAGGAGGTTCGGGCAACTGGGTCGTGAACAATCCTTTTCAGTTGCAGACTAATAGTACCATCGCCAACAGTACTTTTTACTTAAGTACGGCAAGCACTTTAGCCACAACTGCCCAATGGGAACTGTCCGTTCATCTTACCTTCAATACTTCATCCGCCAATTACGTGGATATCTTTTTAACCGCATCCGCCAGTGACCTTACGCTGACTACAACCAACGGTTATTTTGTACGCATTGGTAATACGGATGATGAAATCAGTTTGTACCGAAAGGCTTCGTCAGGTGCTATTACAAAAATAATTGATGGTATAAATGGGATCACGGATAAGAGCAATAATACGCTCAGGATAAAAGTGACCAGGGATGCCGCCAACCGATTGACATTGCTCCGTGATATAACGGGAACAGGCAATGCTTATTTTACTGAAGGTTCAGTTACAGATGCCACTTTCACCAGTTCTGCCTGGTTTGGAATATTGGTAAAACAGAGTACTGCCGGTTTTTTTCAACGCCACTTTTTTGATGATATTGAAATAAAACATTACATACCGGATACAACGCCACCCATTATACAAACAGTTACTCCTGTTTCAGCCAATACTTTGGACTTATTATTCAATGAACCGGTGGAGAATGCGAGTAGCCAACTGGCAACCAATTATATCGCCAATCATTCGCTTGGTACTGCTGCCACAGCAATGTTGGATGGAGGTAATTCCGCCCTGGTACACTTAACTTTTGCGGGCAGTTTCACCAGCGGCCAAATCAGCCAGCTTACTGTAAACGGTGTAAAAGACCTGGCAGGAAACAGCATTGTTAACGGCAATGTCACTTTCACTTATGTTGCTCCATACATCGCCCGGCAGTACGACGTAGTGATTGATGAAATAATGGCGGACCCTTCACCACCCGTGGGCTTACCCAATAATGAATGGGTTGAAATAAAAAATACCTCATCCGCCACAATCAATTTAAAAGACTGGCGTATTGGAGATACAACTGGCCTGAGCGGCCCGATGACCAATTATATTTTGCGGCCCGATAGTTTTGTAATAGTGTGTGCTGCCAGTGCTTTCAATGTAATGGCCACGTTTGGAACTGCTATTGCAGTATCAAATTTTCCATCTCTTGGTAACGCAGGCGATCAATTGGTTTTGGTATCATCGCAAAATAGTATCGTTCATTCGGTAGGTTTTAAAGACACATGGTATCAAAATGAATTAAAGAAGAACGGGGGATGGACACTGGAAATGATGGACACCAAAAATCCATGTATTGGCTTTAGCAACTGGAAGGCAAGCACTGATACCAGGGGCGGCACTCCAGGCAAAAGAAATTCGGTGGATACGTTGAATCCGGATAAAAAGTCCCCCCGGTTATTGAGGGCCTATGCTACTGACAGCCTAACTATAATACTTGTTTTTGATGAACCGTTGGATAGTTTGAAAGCGGCTATCCCAGCTAATTTCAGCATCAGTGATGGGATAGGAGTGGCCGTGGGTGCAGTGTCAGTTTCACCGGTTTTTGACCGGGTAAGTTTAAAATTGAGTAGTCCGCTTGCAAGAAATAAAGTGTACACGGTAACCATTTCCAGACTTACTGATTGCAGTGGAAATACAATTGGTACGAAAAATTCAGCAAGGGTAGGCTTGCCTGAAGCAGCCAATCCTGCTGATATTGCTATTAATGAAATTTTATTTAACCCGCCATCAAACGGTACCGATTATGTTGAAATTTACAATAGAAGTAAAAGAATAATTGACCTGAAGCAATGCTATATCGCCAGCCGAAACAGTACCGGTGTTATCAGCAACATCATTCAGTTAAGTGCAGAAAGTTATTTATTATTTCCGGAGGATTTTATGGTAGTAACAAAAGATGCATCAATCGTACAATCAGCCTACATCACACTTAATATGGATGCATTTATCGAAGTAGGTAATATGCCTGCATTCAATGATGACAAGGGCACCGTAATTCTAATAAATGCACAGGGTGAAATAATGGATGAGTTAGCCTATAGCGAAAAATGGCACTTTAAATTAATTGACAATACCGAAGGAGTAGCACTGGAAAGAATTGATTACAACGCACCCACTCAATCGTCGGACAACTGGCATTCAGCAGCAACATCTGCAGGTTATGGAACACCCACATACAAAAATTCACAGTACCGGATCAATGATGGAGTGCAGGGCACTATAAAATTATCGCCGGAAATTGTATCACCGGATAATGACGGCCAGGATGATTTTGCAACGGTGCAATATAACTTCCCCGAACCTGGTTATGTTGCTAACATCACAGTTTTTAATGCCGCCGGCCGACCGGTACGTTACCTTCAAAAAAATGTTTTGTGCGGTACACAGGGAAATTTTCGCTGGGATGGTTTGGGCGAAAATAGCCAGCGACTTGCCGTTGGCGTGTACATTGTATTTACCGAAGTATTTAATTTAAAAGGGAATAAAAAGCAGTTTAAAGAGGCGATTGTGCTGGCAAGGAGAAATTAAAAGCCTTTAATGGGCGCCATATCTAAGCGATGGGTGAAGCCCATCGTAATAAAGCCATCAATTTATAAATAACCATCTATATAAAACATGAGCCAGTCATTAGTAATCAACTATGTCCACATTGGATATAGTACAAAACACAGGGAGCCATTTATACAACCGCCTTATGAAGAGGAACTTCATAGTTATCTCGGCAGTATTTGCAAAAACATGGATTGTGATCCAATAATGATTGGAGGATATTCAGATCACGTTCACCTGCTTTGTAAATTATCAAAGAAAATCGCCTTAATGAAATTGCTGGAAGAAGTAAAATCGCATTCTTCCAAATGGATGAAAACAAAAGATGAATCCTTGAAAAATTTTTACTCGACGGGTATGGAGCGTTTTCTGTAAGTCCTACATAGGTGGATAAGGTAATAGCTTATATCGACAATCAGCACGCACATCACAACAAGGTGAGTTTTCAAGATGAATTCAGGAGGTTGCTTAAGAAAAATATGGTTGCTTATGATGAACGATATGTGTGGGATTGATACACATCAAAGGGCTGCACCCTGTGCTTAGATATTACGCCCTTACAGGGCTTTACGAATTTTTAGCCCTGTAAGGGCGACATATCTTAGCGATGGGTGAAGCCCATCATAAAACAACGCCATCGCAACAACGCCATTGCAAAAACCCCATCGCAAAATATTCAACAAATACACCCACCCATCCTGCAATTAAAAACAATCATCGCTTCAGTAATTTTACCTTTACTCATTCTATCATGCAATAACAAAATTAAAGTGAAAAAAACTGAACACAACTTGCCGGAAAATGTAGCCCCACCCATCGCCGAAACAAAGCCAAAGGAATTACTGGCTCATGACGATAAGAGAATAGACGACTATTACTGGATGAACGATTATTTTAAAAAAGGGCCCGATAGTGGTAAAGTGGTTGCCTATCTGGAGGCGGAAAATAATTATTATAATACCATGCTGTCGGCCACGAAGGGCTTGCAGGATAAATTGTACACAGAGATGAAGGACCGCATTAGGGAGAAGGATGAATCGGTACCTGTTTTTAAAAACGGATATTTTTATTACAGCAGGCTGGAAGAGGGCAAAGACTATTTTGTGTACTGTCGTAAGAAGGGAACCCTTGAGGGGGACGAAGAAATATTACTGGATGTAAATGCAATGGCCGAAGTGCATAATTATTATTCTGCGATTGGCTTTTCTATAAGCCCCGATAACCGGTTAATGGCTTATGGTGTAGACACCCTGTCCCGCAGGGAATATAAAATTTACATCAAAAATCTGCAAACGGGAGAAACTTACCCGGATGTGATTCCTGGTACGGAAGGTGGACCTGTATGGGCAAATGATAATAAAACGATCTTTTACACCGCTAAAAACCCGGTTACTCTTTTATCAGAAAAAATAAAGAAGCATGTGTTGGGTACTTCGGCTGAGGCGGACCAAGTTGTGTATGAAGAAAAGGATCCTTCCAATTATATCGGTGTGGGGAAATCGAAGTCGGAAAAATACATCCTCATAACATCACAGGCTACACTTTCCTCCGAGGTAAGATGGCTTAATGCCGACCATCCGGAAGGAACATTTGCAATATTTCAGCCCCGCCTGAAGGAAGTGTTATACGATGTGGATCATGCCAATGACCGGTTTTATATTCGTACCAACCTGCAGGCCAGGAACTTTAAAATAGTAACTAGCCCAGAGGATCAGATGGATATCAGTAACTGGGAAGATCTTATTCCTCACGATGAAAACACATTGATTTCCAGTTTCGGCCTGTTTAAAAATTTCCTCGCCATCAATGAAAGGAAGGGAGGCCTTACGCAGATACATGTGTTAAATACCCAAGACAAAAACAGCCACTACCTTGTTTTTGACGAACCGTCTTATGTAGCCAATATCATGGCCAACCCTGATTACAATACCGATATCCTTCGTTTTAATTATACTTCTTTAACCACCCCCAATTCTGTATTTGATTATAATATGGTGAGTAAAGAAAAGAAACTCATGAAGCAGCAGGAAGTTGTAGGAGGGTACGATCCCATGCAATACGAAACCCAACGATTATTTGCTACAACGAAAGATGGCATCAAAGTTCCCATCTCTATCGTATACAAAAAAGGGTTTAAAAAAGATGGCGATGGCGCCTTGCTTTTATATGCTTACGGATCCTACGGTATCAGTATGGATGCATCCTTCAGCAGCGTAAGGCTTAGTTTATTAAACAGGGGTTTCGCATTCGCCATTGCGCATATCCGCGGGGGGCAGGAGCTGGGCAGGTATTGGTACGAAGACGGCAAGATGATGAAAAAGAAAAACACTTTTACCGATTTTATTGATTGTGCGGAGTTTTTAATTGCGGAAAAATATACATCTCCCCAACACCTGTATGCAAATGGCGGAAGCGCCGGCGGTTTGCTAATGGGAGCGGTCGCCAACTTGCGCCCCGATCTGTGGAATGGAATTATAGCTGCGGTCCCCTTTGTGGATGTGGTTACCACTATGAGCGATGCATCCATCCCGCTTACCACCAATGAATACGATGAGTGGGGAAACCCTGCCGATAAGGAAAGTTACCAGTACATGAAATCCTATTCGCCCTATGACAATGTTGAAAAAAAGGCATACCCCAATATGCTGGTAACCACGGGCCTGCACGATAGCCAGGTACAATATTTTGAACCCGCCAAATGGGTGGCCAAACTAAGGGTAATGAAAACGGACAGCAATAAACTCTTCCTGTTCACCAATATGGAGGCGGGGCATGGAGGCGCTTCGGGCAGGTACAAACCTTTAAAGGATAAAGCGCGGGAATACGCATTTCTGCTGGTGCTGGAAGGAATATCGGATTAATGAGATTTGTTCCTATTAAAATTATACTGCATAAGGAAAACCGTGAGTTAGTTTTTTTTATGAGCCAGGCAAAAGTACCGATAGCTATTGGGATTTTTTAGCTTCATCCGATAGCTGTCGGATGGCGTCGTCCGCCGCGGCGGATACTTTTATCTTTATGGAGCGAATTAAAAACTCTCTATTTTACTACTTTTGTACTATAAACTACATGCTGTCCGCAATTTTATATGTTACGGATCGTTATCCGAAACATTGTTTCAATAAACAGGCAGGAGTCAAAATAAAAAAAGGTGGCCAGCAAGCATTTGCTTTTGGCATGCTTGATTGGTGGTTGTTCTAAATCCGGTAGATACCCTGATAGATAACCTTGCTTCCATATCCTAACGCGGCTCTTTTCCGAAAACCTCACAGGTTTTTAAAACCTGTGAGGTTTGGCAAAGCTCAGCAGGAGGATGAATTCGAAAGATGGGGATTTCCCTGTGATTTAAGAGGGTGCACTGCTTAAAACCGGATAAAGCGGTGGATTAATTATTTTCTCAACTTAAAAACAGGCAAAATCCTTTTTATTGATAAGACAACTTTATGTAGTGTTGTATCTGAAAAATATTTATATTTAAAAATCCCAGGGGTTTGCCCATTGCCTGTGGCAGAAAGAGTAATACCTGTGGCCTGTTGGAAACAAACTTTAAACCTTAGTAACACTTAATGAAGCAGATTTTATCCGTATTATCCTTACTGTTTTTTTCAGTTGTGATACATGGGCAGGTAATACAGGCAAGCGGGCCAACCAGTTTTTGTTCGGGCGGCAATGTGGTATTAACCGTTAGCCCCATAACAGGTATTACCGCTTACCAATGGGTTAACAATGGGGCAAATGTGGGAACCAATGCGGCTGGTTATACGGCTTCTACTACCGGCAACTACTCTGTAAAACTTACCCGGAGTGGATTATCAGATACTACCATTGGTCCTATTTCAGTGACAGTGTTTGCCCTCCCGGTTATTAGCCTCAATCCCATTGGGATTTGTATCGGGCAACCTAAATCGCTTACAGCATCCGGCGCCGATACATATTCCTGGTCACCTGCCACAGGCCTCAGTGCTACAACTGGTTCAATCGTAACGGCGAACCCAGTAATTACTACAACCTATACAATAACAGGAAGGAATACAACAACTGGCTGTACAAACACAGGGACTGCGACCATTACAGTAAATCCATTTCCGACAGCCGATTTTACATCAGCACCAACCGGCCTCTGTAGCAGCGTTCCGGTAGTTTTTACAAATACTTCCACGGGCGGCGCAACTTACAGCTGGAATTTCGGTGATCCTAATTCTGGTAGTAGTAATACTTCGACCGCTAAAGATCCAACCCACAAATTTGTCGGAAATCCGGGCAATGTTTCACAAAATTTTAATGTAACTCTTTCTACAACATCGGCTGCAGGTTGTACAACAACAACAACTCTATCGGTTACCAACAAGCAATCCCCGGATAGAACACTGGGTGGAACAGGTAAGGCATTGTATAACGGTGAAACTTATTTTAAAACCTGTGGCCTTACAAATGGAATTTTTACATTTACGAATCAATCCTCCCAATCTAATAACACTGATTACCGAATCGTTTGGGGTGACGGTTCTCCTGATTTTAATTCATCAACATTTGCATCTGTTTCTCATACCTATGCAGTTGGTCCGCACCCGATGCTTTATATAGTCACCGGTAATACAGGATGCACGGATACTACCAAATATTTTGCATTTGTAGGAACTAATCCGGCAGTTGGTCTTGAAAACCCTGGCAATACAACTACCTGCGGAGGTGCTTCTCTTACATTCCCTATTACCGGAACGAGTACAAATGCACCAGGCACAATTTATTCTGTCACTTTCAATGATGGTTCAGCCCCTTTAATTTTTGTTCACCCTGATGTGCCTTCTTCGGTAACCCATATATTCGATAAGTCAAGTTGTGGCACTACAAGCTCCAATGGCACTTCAACTTATTTTAATTCTTTTTCAGCAAGCATTGTTGCCACTAATCCTTGCTTGTCTTCAGCAGCAACAGTTGTACCGATCCATGTTTCAAAAAAGCCAACAGCTTCTTTCAATATTTCACCCGGTGACACCGTTTGTATCAATAATGTAACCACGTTTATCAACACAAGCCTAAACAGCTATGTAGACAACGGAAGTTGTTTAATTGGCAATGCCATCTGGTCCATTACACCGGCAACAGGATGGACAGTTAACAATGGAAGCTTTTTGGGAAATGATTTTGGTTTACCTGATCCTTCTGTGTGGCAAAATGGTTCCAATTCATTAGAAATTAACTTTACTGTACCCGGGATATATTCAATAAAAATAAGGACTGGAAGTACCAAAGACTGTGGCACGGATGAATTTACAAGGACCATCTGTGTAACATCGCCACCATTACCGGCTTTTACCCTTAACAGCCAATCTGGTTGTATCCCTTTTACAGTAAATTCATCCAACACAACCAACCTGTTTAATAGCTGTCAAACCGCAAAATATTTCTGGTCCGTTAGTTTTGCTGCTGCGTTTTGTGGAAACTCTTCGTCATGGGGATTTGCGCCCGGCTCTACAGCAACCTCAATAAGCCCTACATTTATATTTAACAACCCAGGAATTTACGCTATACAGTTATCAGTGTCCAATGCATGCGGAACTTTCACTACTACCCAAACCGTAGATGTAAAAAAGCCACCAACAGTCACAATTACTCCCCCCTCTTATCCATGCGGACCAGTGACAATTACTCCGGTTGCAATTGTGTCATCCTGCAGTACAACGACGCCCACTTATTTATGGACCTTCGATGGGGGAATACCTGCAACATCTGTAACTAAAGATCCCGGCCCGATCAGTTTTACAGCAGTAGGCACACACGCTATCAGCATGGTTGTTACCAACGAGTGCGGCACTACAACCGCCCTCGCAAGCGTAATCGTAAGCGCTGCCCCGAATGTAGTGGTACCTGGCGACACCTTGTATTGCGGGGGACAAACAACTGGTGCATTCAATTTCAGCAGTACCGTAGGGGCGCCCACCTATAACTGGACAAACAACAATACCGCCATCGGTTTACCCGCCAGTGGTACCGGTAATATCAGTTCATTTACGGCCACCAATAACAGCAGCACCCCGTTAACGGCTGTTATTACAGTAACTCCCTTTGGCAACGCACTTTGCAGCGGCATTCCTATATCTTTTAAAATTACAGTTAACCCAAGGCCCGCTGCCCCATTGGTAGTTACCCCGGTTGTTTATTGTTTAAATGCGGCAGCTATCCCGTTAACAGCTACTTCCGCTTCCGGCAACAGCTTAACATGGTACAACAATATTGTATTAACAGGAGGAACAGCCACAGCTTACACACCATCTACCTCAACGGCGGGGACTGCTTCATTTTATGTAACACAAACCAATAGTTTTTTGTGCCAAAGCTCTGTAGGTGTGATCAATGTAACCGTTAATCCTTCTATTGCCGGTAATACCATTGCAAAAGATGATACCATCTGCGCCAATACAGTTCCAGCAACACTTACCACGATGAATGTGGTGAGTGGAGGATCTGGAAGTTTTACTTATCAATGGCAACGCTCAACAGATGGTACTACCTGGACAAATATCGCCGGTGCAACTAACCCTTCCTATTCGCCACCTGCATTATCCATTACCACAGTTTACCGGAGGTTGATCAACAGCAGCGCATGTGCTGATACTTCTAACCTGGTAACAATCACTGTACAGGGAGCGCTTGTTAATTTTGGTATTGCTGCCAATCACGAGGTCTGTGAAAGTATTGCCCCGGCCTTATTAACCGGGCAGTTGCCAACGGGTGGGGGCGGTACCTATTCGTATTTATGGGAATCCTCCACTGATAATATTAACTGGGTTTCCACTAATGGCACAGGCATAGATTACCAGCCAGCCGGTTTGTTGCAGACCACCTATTTCAGGAGAAGGGTAATTGCCAGTCAGTGTAGTGCGGTTTCAAATGTGGTTATTATTACAGTAAACCCAACCCCTAAGGCTGTTATCACTACCGGCACGCCGTCTATCTGCGAATACAATGCAGCCGGAGTTTCATTTACTGCTACAACCGGTGCTGCACCCTTTACTATTGAGTTAACCGTTACCCGACCCGATGGTACCGACTCAATTATTTCACAAACAATCAATTCCAATGGACCGGTTAATATCAATGTGATTCCAGCTAATAGCGCACCGGGCAACTATACCATTGTACTCAAAAAAATTACGGATACAAAAGGTTGCATCAATAATTCGGTCAACATCTCCACGGTAATGATTGAAGTGAAGCCAAGGCCGGTATTGATAGTAAGCGCACCAGCCACCATTTGTAATGGAACAAGCACCAATTTAACGGTGAGCGGGGCAACCATCTACCAGTGGTCGCCTGCCACAGGATTGAGCAGTACTTCTGGTAATTCGGTAATCGCCAGTCCGATATCCACAATCACCTATACAGTAACAGGAACGTTGAACGGATGTATTTCTTCTGCTACAATACCGGTAACCGTTACACCCGGTACCACCATCGCAAATGCAGGTACTGACCAGGTTTTATGCAATGTGAATACCGCCACGCTGGCTGCCAATATAGCGGCAACAGGTACCGGATCATGGGCACAGGTTAGCGGGTCAACAGCAACCATTACTGACAATACCTTAAATAATTCAACAGTGACAGGCTTGAAAAGTGGTGAACGATATGTTTTCCAATGGACCATTACCGGGTTGCCTCCATGTCCGCCAACGGTTTCCAATGTTACCATTGATGTGCTTTCGCCGGTTGTTAATACGATTAAGAAGGATTCCATCATCTGTAACGGGCAATCAGTTGTGCTGCAAACCCTGCTTTTATCGGGTGGCAAAACCAACGGACTGGATTCCCTTTATTCCTATCAATGGGAGATGGCTTCACCGGCGCAAAATAACTGGCAACCAATAACCGGTGCGACGCAGGAAACTTTTAACGCAAGTCCTGCCAATAGTACCTGCTATAGGAGAAAAGTGAAAACAAACAATTCCTGCGAAACCGCCAGTAACACAATATGTATTACGGTAAATCCCAATATTGGCAACAATACCATCAGCTCCTCAACGGAGGTATGCGTAAACATAACGCCCGCTTTAATAACAGGAACTCAACCTACCGGAGGCGATAACAGTTATATTTATCAATGGCAAACCAGTACCGATGGTACTACATGGACGGATATTGCCAACTCATTAAATTACCAGCCACCGGTGTATTCAACTTCCGGTAAACATTTTTTCCGAAGGAACGTAACCAGTGGAAATTGTACTTCGGTAAGTAATGTATTTATTATAACTGTCAGGCCCGATTCAAAGGCAATCTTTATCTCCAATCCTGTTATTGCCTGTGCGCCTTTTGATTTGTCAAAGGCTATCAATGTAGCTGCATTACCGGATAGCAACGGGTTGTATCAATGGTTCGCCAACGGTAATTCTATTGGCAGCAATACGACCGGTAATTTTCCCGGTTATACCATCGCAAACCCAGCCGATACGGTCATCATCAAACTAAAAACTTCCAGCCAGTTTGGTTGCAAGCCCGATAGTATGGATCAGCAATTCATTACCGTAATTACTGCGGTGGCTAAGTTTTCAAAAGATACCAGCTTTGGCTGCGGTCCTTTGCCTGTTAACTTCACCAATACTTCCAATCTTTTAAACGGCATACAATTTTTCTGGGATTTTGGTAATGGGGTAAAATCAAACCTCGTGCAACCCGGTATTATAATTTTTAAGAACAGCCCTTTCTTTAATGATACTACCTACCATATTACCTTAAGAGCGTACAATGGTTGCGATACCACTATTTGGCGTGATAGCGTTAAAGTAAGGGCCAATCCAAAGGCGAGGTTCGGCGTGGATACCACTTTTGGCTGTTCACCTTTTACCATCCTTATCACCAATACGTCGCCGGGCGGTCCAAATGCCTATTATTGGGATTTTGGCAACGGGAAAAAGGATACCACCTATACGAACGGCTCTTTTAATTATACCTACAATATTGGCAAAGCCGTAGATACTTTTACCGTCCGGCTGATTGCCGAAAACCAGTGCTCAAGGGATACACAATCCATCAATGTTAGGGTTGCCCCCAATATCATCAAACCTTTGATCAATGTAAACAGCTCGCAACTGTTTGGATGTGCGCCACACATTGTGTTGTTCAGCAATAATACTTCGGGGGCAACCAGCTACACCTGGAACTTTGGAGATAACACCGGGGCGGTAGTTACCAATAACAATCAAAACACGGTGTTGCATACTTATAATACAGCGGGTGTGTTTACGGTATCTGTTGATATCACCAATGGATGCAGTGATACCACGGTGTACCGGCAGGTGACCGTTTATGCAAAACCGGTGGCTGCTTTTACCACCAGTGCCTCCGTTTATTGCGAGGGCGATACCATCCGTGTTACCAACAATTCTACCAACGCTAATAACTACCGCTGGTTTTGGGGAGATGGCACCAGCGATGGAGGAACAAGGCCGGTGCATGTATATCCTGTGGCAGGCAATTATAATATTTTGCTGAGGGCCGAAATCATCAATGCTTCAGGTACGGTATGTTTCGATACGCTGGTATTGCCCGTAACCGTATTGGCAAAGCCGGTTGTAACCATTCAATCGAATATTAATGCGATCAACTGTGCGCCCTTTAAACTCATTGTTACAGCGCCGGGCATCATCAATGAATCCGTTACCTGGTATTTTTATGACAGTACCGTTTCTCCATCAATTGTTATATCCAATGTTATTTCGGCCCAATATACTTTTAATAAGCCCGGTAGTTTTTATGCAAAACTGGTAGTGGAAAACGCTGCCGGCTGTAAAGACAGCGCCATCATTCGGTTTACGGTAAGAGGGAAAGCTGTGGCATCATTTACGCCATTCAACCTGGCCGTATGTACCAGGGATACGACAGTGAATTATATAAATACAACTACTTACAACGGAAACAACCCGATCAGTTACCGCTGGCTGGTGGACAATGTATTGATATCAACCGGGGCTAATTTTTCCTATCGGTACAATGTGCTGCCCAACGCAGTGCTGCCACGAATGTTTAATACCAAACTGGTTGTGTCAAATACAGTTGGATGCAGCGATACTGCCAGTGCAACGCTTCAGATGAACCCTGTTGCCAAAGCGCAGTTTAGTATTTCCAATCCCAATGCCTGTGTGCCGTTTAAACCCTTGATTGTGGATGCATCTGCCTATACTACCACTTACCGCTGGTTGGTAAATGGCGTCCTGGTTAGTACGTCTCCCGATCCCGGGATTGTCATTACAAAGGCTTCCACAGTTTACACCATTACGCTGGTTGCCGATAATGTGTTTGGATGCAAACCGGATACTTTTTCAATAACATTTACTTCCAGGGTAAGGCCGGTGGCAGCATTCCGGTTGAACGATACGCTTGGATGTACCGGCGTACTGAATGTAGTCACTTCCAATTTAACCACCGGTGCAAGCAGCTATGTTTGGAACTGGGGAGATGCGTCTGCCAACAGCCCATTTCCCAACCCGACCCATTTATACACTACCCCTGGTCAATACCTAATTACCCTGGTAGCCAGCGATGGTGTTTGCACCGATACTACCAGCAAACTGGTAAAGGTTTCCTTAAAACCAGTGGCAAATTTCGCAGCCAGCCAAACGGTAACATGCGATACAGCAAGGGTACAGTTTACCAATCTTACTATTAATGGTACAACCTACGTTTGGAGTTTTGGAGATGGCACAAACAGTAACTTTATTGATCCGGTAAAATCTTTCGCACCCGGTATTGTGCCTTATACGGTTAAGCTGGTAGCAAGTAGTACTTTTGGTTGTAAGGATTCCATTATTAAACCAAACCTGGTATTGGCCAAGGTACCCCCGGCGGCAGACTTCTTTATCAGTCCTAATCCTGTAATTACCGTACCTAATTATACTTTTAATTTTAATAACCTTACACTTAACAGTGCCAATTACAAATACCAGTGGTCGTTGGGCGATGGTACATTTGCCCGTACCCGGGATGTAACCCATAAATATGTGGATACGGGTAATTACCCAATCCGGCTGATTGTACTAGATACGGCCACCAACTGTGCCGACACCACTACAAAAATCGCCAGGATAGATGGATTCCCGGGTTATTTGTATGTGCCGAACGCCATTTGTCCAAACTGTATTCAATCCAACCTGCGGGAGTTTTTGCCAAAGGGAATTGGTTTGAAAGAATACCGGCTGCAGATTTATACCACCTGGAATGAATTGATATTTGAAACAAGGTTATTGGATAATAAGGGCGCACCTACGCAGGCATGGGATGGTAAATTTAAGGGAACCATTGTGCAGCAGGATGTGTATGTGTGGCGCATTGATGCAAAATTCCTGAATGGCAGCGAATGGCTGGGGATGATTTACCCGGGAGAAAATAAATATAAAAAGGCCGGAACGATTACGGTGGTGAAGTGACGAGTGATGAATAATGAATGATGAGTGATCAATGGGAGATGTATGTTGAATAATTTAAAAGTGGTTGGGAGGTGGAGAAGCTTTTTTAAAATTTAAAAAGATAATTGTAGCTAAAAATTATACGATGAAAAAATATTTGCTAACCTGCATGGTTTTTTGGGGACTGAATGCACCGGCGCAGGATCCGTTTTTTTCGCAGGCATTTAACGCTCCGCTTACGCTTAACCCGGCATCGGCCGGCAATGCGGAAATGGACCTGCGCTTTACGGCTACCTATAAACGGCATTTTATCAATGTGCCTTCGGGCATGCAATATGCGGCTGTCGGAGTGGACCGGTATATTAAAAATTTACATGGCGGTGTAGGCGTATTACTCACCAGCAGCAAGGAAGGTTACCTGGCAAAGAATAGTTTGCAGGCCATGTATTCCTATGCGCTTTGTTTACCCAGTTCCAGGTTGCACCTGGGATTGCAGGCGGGTGTGGCAAACCGGAGTATCAATTATAGTAAGCTGTATTTTTCAGACCAGATTGACAATACCGGTATCATACCGGGTTCTGTTTCGGGTGTAGATATAGCATTGAACAACAATAAATATTTTGCCGATTTTGCAGCAGGCTTCATTTATTACTATCGTGAAAACCTGATGATTGGTGGTGGTGCCCAGCACATTAACCAGCCGGATGAATCGCTTACCAATAATATTTACAGCAAATTGCCGCGCAAATGGTTTGGTTATATACGCTATAAATACGACCTGGATGAGGATGGTGATTCTTACTTATTACCCAGCGTGCTGCTGTATAAGCAGGCACAAAATAGTTCAACCGGTTTTGGCTGCGAATATAAAAATGCCCGGATGGCCATTGGCGCCTGGTTTCGTACCAATATGAATTTTAAAAACAGCGATGCGTTTGTGGTAACCCTCAGCCTTGATTTATTTGACAGGCGCTACAACGAAACTGACCGCGTAAGGGTGGGTATGGCCTATGATGCTACTACGGGTAAGTTAGGGTTTTCAAGAAGTGCCGGCAGCGGCGAAGGTGCTTTTATCTGGGAAAAGCTAACCGCCAATGGTATCAAATCTGATGAACGTTGTGATGCCGATTACCGGATGAAGGGAACACCTTGCCCGCAGCGGTTTTAATTATGCTTCAAACAGCATAAAAATGTGCAATGTTAATTTGTGTAAATCCGGTATTCCAGCTTTGTTCGGTTTTTATGTATGGCGTGTCGAACCGGTTCAACAATTGAAAGTCTATAGTCTTGTAGGAACAGGCCACGGCCTGTTTCTACTTCACAAAATTCTCCGGCCTACAATACAACTGACCTTTTTATGCATAGGCTTTCAACCTCTTAGCCTTTGAAAGCGGCCATAATAAAAGTGAAAAAAGGCAGTTTGCAATGAATGATAGAAAGGGGCAATTGAATTATAGCCAATGAGGAAAAGTATATTGGATAGATTCAGACCTCCTGATCCGTCTCACGTAAATTAATAGTTTTGGAAGCTTTGCCCGCAAACAAAAAATTGCGAAATTGCCATTCAGTTAACTGATTAGCGATGCAATTACAACTTCCCCTCTTTCCTTCAGACACCAGATTGTTCAACTCCA
>Ga0209181_10000579_pt1 | contig 67795 bp, 56 predicted proteins | sample MAT05_FD_187208 | JGI IMG/M metagenome (GOLD analysis project Ga0209181, IMG submission 187208) | Freshwater microbial communities from Lake Fryxell liftoff mats and glacier meltwater in Antarctica - MAT-05 (SPAdes) (version 2) | ecosystem: Environmental > Aquatic > Freshwater > Ice > Liftoff... | reverse complement strand
GCACGACATCAACGCCAAATTCTTTCAACTGTGCCGCCGGACCGACGCCCGAATTCAACAGAATATGTGGCGATTCAATTGCCCCGCCCGACACGATCACTTCGTGATTAACGAGAGCGGTCTTCTTTTCGCCATTCTGAACATATTCAACAGCGACGGCTTTCTTGCCATCAAAAACGATCCGTGTCACATGGGCTTCGGTTTCCAGCGTCCAGTTTGGGCGCGCGCCGATGAAGGGTTCAATGTACGCTTCATTCGCCCCATGACGACGACCATCTTTGATGTTCAAATGATGCCAACCTGCGCCGATCATGTTGGTACCGTTGAAATCTTCGGTACGCGCATGTCCTAATTCCACGCCGGCATCAATAAATGCCGCCGAGGTCGGGTTGGGGTTATGGTTTTTGGCGTTGATCACACTGATCATGCCCCCATGCCCCGCCCATGGACTGGTATCGTCTTCTTGGTTTTCCGCCTTCTGGAAGTACGGCAGCGCGTCTTGATAGGACCACCCGGGCGCGCCGTTGTATGACCAGTTGTCAAAGTCGGACTGGTGCCCACGAATGTGCATCATGATGTAAAAGTTGGATGACCCCCCGACGACCTTGCCGCGTGGTTCATACACCTTGCGATTGTTCAGACCCGGTTGTTCAACACCGTTATAATCCCAATCGATATCCGTATGAAACAAAGCGGGCCATGCTTGGGTGATACGCACCAGATCGGGGATAGTGCCCGTTCCCGCCTCTAGCTGCAAAACCTTTACATTGGGGTTCTCACTTAAGCGATTGGCAACGACCGCGCCACCCGCTCCAGCACCGATGACAATAAAATCAAACGTGGCATTCTCAGCCATAATCTACTTCTACCCTTCCGAGAGTTGGCGCAAAAATGGAGCAAACGGCTTCGAGTCGTGATAGTTCGCCATATAGCTGATCTTGCCATCTTTGAACTCGAAGAAATTCATCGCATCGGCTTCAATCGGTTCGTCCTGATATTTCATCGCTAGTGCTGAAATATGCGACACCGCGGCTGCCTTATCGCCATCCACAATGAAGTGCTTAGGCGTGTTGACAAATTTGAAATAAGCCGTTGGAAAACCGCTCATGATGCTACGCAGCGTGTCCAAACCCGTCAAACGACCAGCCAGTTGTTCATCCATGACATATTCTTCATGGAACAGGTCACACCAAGCATCCCAGTTACCGGCGTTGGCGGTTTCATAGTATTTTTCGAGAATCTCATGCGTTGTCATTTGAATCCCCTTCCAATGATAAGGTGTAAAAGTGCAACAACTGCCTTGCTACAAAGTAGGACACGCCAATGCGTATCTGGGTGCCCTCCTCAGGTTGCCATGATTTAACGGGCTGAGCTTACTTGCTTTCGTACCACAACACCCCATTTGGAGGGGACACCTTAGGGTGTCCCCAAACGCTTTAGTCTTTCTTTGCCGGGTACAATCCCAGTTGTTCAAGGATATACAGGCTGTCGGAATTGAAGTAGCGGTCGGTGATCTTGCCGTCTTTGATACGGAACAGCGACAAACCCTTCCAAGTCAACGTCTTATCGCTCTTGGTCGTCAGCCAATCGTTGCTGTGAACCATAGTCATCGTCCCCAAGACGCCGACCATGTCGCCCTCAGCAATAATGTCCTCGATATGCACCGAACGGACAGGGATATATTTCGCAAAACTGGAAATGCCGCCCTCTAGCATGGTACGACCATGCGGGCTGCCAAACAGCGCCTCGCCGTGATCTTCAAATTCATCCGCCATGATGTCTTTAAGCATGTCCACATTGACTTCATTGAAGACGTGTTCATAAAAATTACGGACAATTTGTTTATTGCGTTCCAACTCGGAATTAACGACTTGTGTCCCCGTCGGCGAAGCGACGTTCATGGTGGTTTGCGGAGCAGCAGCGGCGGGCGGTGGTGCGCCGCCACCAGCGGGGGGCAACATCCCCATCCCGCGCATCATGCCCAGTTCATCGCTATTGAACCAACGCTCAACGATCTTGCCGTTTTCAAAACGGTTGATCGCCATCCCTGTCCATTCAATCGTTTGACCATTGGGCGGCACGCCAAAGACTTCTTGGGTCACGGTCCCACGCCACGTCAAACGAGCAGCAACACGGTCACCTTCACCCACAACATCATTCACGCTGACATACAAATCAGGGAAGACCCATTTCGCCCACTGGATGCCACGCACGACCGCCGCGAGATGATCGGGATCGCCAGCTTGCAATCCCATTGTTTCACCATGTGCGACAAAATGAGGATCCATAACCTCAGCAATCACATCAAAGTTATTGTGATTCAGTTCGTCATACAGACGAATGACCTTTGCTTTATTTCCATCAACATCTTGAGCAGGCGTAGAATTGCCCATCATTATTGCTCCCATATCCATTTTTGGCGGGTTACGGAAAAAGGCGGCGGTTTCTTCAAAAAACTGCGCCGCTGTGCGTGGTTGTTGCCCCGTGATTTTGTAAAAATCATAGCTCAGATCACTGTAAGCGCCATTGCTGTACGCATCATCCATACCGACCACGAAATCAGCAAACCAATGCGCCATGCCCATCTGGAGCATCCCCTGACGCACTTCATCTGCCGACATCGCCGTATAGCTGATGGTACGCTTCATCACGCGACTGATCAAACGTGTCAGATCGACATTCGACAGCGGTTCACTACCCGTCAGTGAATACACCTTGCCGTAATGCCCCGGTTCCGTCAAACAGCGCAACGCCACTGCCGCAACATCACGGACATCAATAGCAGGCAACGCGACATCGGCTTTCAATGAAGCATAAAAACCGCCCGTCATCATAATTGGGAAGACCAACTGTACCCAAATCTGGAAGAACACATGGGGGCGCAAATGCGTCCACTCCATGCCCGATTGTTCGATTTCATGCTCGGTTTGCGCGTGCCATCGCATCAACTGAGCCGGTGCATCCGCTGACGCGCCAACAACGGACAGTTTAATGATATGTCTTACGCCCGCTGCTTTCGCCGCAATAATGAGATTACGCTGTAATTCAACCTGCCGATAATCACTGGAAGACAACAGAAATACCCGTTCCACCCCTTCTAAAGCTGCAGGCAGTGAACTCGTCTTCCCTAAATCTCCCTCAACAAGCTCAATACCGGGGAAGGGGAACATCGGTTGGGCTTTCGCCTTATTCCGCACCAACGCCCGTGCTGGTATCCCCGCCTGCGCGAGTTGTTGAACCAACTCGCGTCCGATATTTCCTGTGGCTCCGGTCACCAGAATCATGACATACCATCCTTCAGTAAAAGGTCTCAAACAAGCCAACCAGACCTTAAACAAGGAAATCTAGGTACAGTTCCCCTGTTTTTTCACAAAGCGAATGCTAGCCGAAGCGCGGGATAATCCCGACTTGCATCAACAATGTGAAACGGTCAATATTCGTCCAACGTTCGACGATCTTGCCATCCGCAACACGATCGGTGAATACACCGCTCCAATAATACATTTGTCCTGTGCCGGGCATCCCCATATAGTTACCTGCGTGTGTTCCGCTAAATTTAACACGGGTAGCAACAGTATCGCGAGTCGCGGTCATCGACTCGATTTCCAAATGCAAATCGTGGAAAGCAGAACGCAGCCCAGCGTCATCACGCCTCAGCGATGCAATGCCCTTCACAGGGGCTTCGGCGCTTTCAAAGTGAACCAAAACATCCGGAGCCACATGCAGCTCATAGGCATTAGGATTGCCGGCGTTCACCTCTAACAACAAGCGCCGCACCACATTTTTGTTGGCTTCCGTATCAAAAACCTCAGGCGCAACCGGGAGGATTCCCATTTGCTGCAAAATCCCAACTTGATCGAGTTCGCTGTTGCCTTCCACAAACTTGCCATCCGCATAGCGTAGCAAGCGTACCCCCGCCCATTTGATTTTCTTGCCCGTCGGCGGCATCCCAAAGAAGTTGCCTTGATGGGTGCCCTCCCCCCGAACGCGCATCACCACTTGGTCGCCATCCACAAGGACATCTTCCAAAAAGAATTGGACATCGGGGAAAGCAACTGCCAACATTTCGTGCGCACGCCGTACATCAGCTTTGGTATTGCCAAGATTGGAACCACCCGGCGCGACCTGGTGCTCGACATACGATTCGGCGAACACATCGAGAACCATGTCAATGTTGCCGTTGTTCATGCCATCAATATATTGATGTGCCAAGCGCTGCGCCTCAGCTTCATGTTGTTGCCCGCCCATCCGTTGCTTTTCCCCAAACAGGTTCAAGCCCAGTTGCGCGCTCAACTGCATAAAATCCATGCCCCCCCAGTGTTCGACAAAGCGATTGCCGGGGATGCGTTCAATCTCGATACACTGAACGCTGAAGGATTGTCCAGACGGCGGCGTACCAAAATAAGGCGTGCCAGTATGCGCCCCTTCAATCAGGAACACCACTGTCACTAAATCACCATCGGCGATCACATGTTGGATTGTGTAGTCGGTACGCGGGAATGAAGCATAGCTCATGCCCAAGAACATCTTTGCACCCTCGACCCCACCCGGCATCCCCGGCGGCGAACTGTGATCAAGAACATCACTCGCCAAGAAATCGACCATGTGATCAAGATTACGGGGGATCACCATTTCGTTAAAATAGGTAGTGATCAGTTTTTTCTTATCGGCGAGGCTGGACGTGGATGGAGCTACGCCCGCGCGGGTGCCCATTGTTGGCTCGGAACCGCCCGGCGTCTGCATCGAGCGCATCATGCCCGTTTGATCGAACCATTGAAAGCGTTCGACAAACTTGCCATTTTGAACACGGAACACTTCCACCACATAAGACTTGAAGGGATTACCCGTAGGAGCCACCCCCAGAAAAGGACCCTGTTGTGTGCCCTGATACATACCATGCAGCACAACCATATCGCCCTCAGCACTGATTGCCTCCAACGGCATTGTCAAGTCCGGGGAAGCCGTAAAAAGCATGTCATATAAACCGCGCAGACCACTTTTTCCGGCGGCTGAACCCGACGGTTGAGTATGGTCGATCAACTGATCATCAAACAACGCCAATGCTGCATCCAAATCATGGCTGTTGATATGCTGATTGAATTGTTTTGCGAGTGACTTTAGACTTTCGAGTGTTGTTGTCATATACCCTCAAAGCAGTGATAGGAAAGACCGACTTATCAAAAGCGGGCTTGGCAAACCAACGATACCACCACAACCACCTTAGGTTTGCAAAAGAGAATGGATGCTTATTCTGCCTTTACAAAAGTTGCTGACTAGCCAAAAACCATTACTAGCGCCCGTCTGTTTTTATGCCATCAGGTGATACTTAGCTTGGGATCATGCCAAATTGTTGCAAGAAGCTGTAGACATCCGAGTTAAACCACCGTTCCACAATCTTGCCGTTTTCGATACGGTTAGTCGCCATTGCCGTCCATGTGATTTTCTTGTTGGTCGCCGGCAACCCCATAAACGAACCAGTATTGGTGCCCGTCCAACGCAGGCGCACGATCACCCGATCCCCTGCCGCCATAATGTCTTCAATAGTAACGACCATGTCTGGGAAGGCGGCTTGAGTCATCAACGCCCCCGCCTTCAGGGGTTCTAAGCCTTTTTGGTAGGGATTCAGGGCATCGCCATGCATCACGAAATCTGGCGACATCAGTTCATCAACGATATCGACATTGCCCTTGTTTTCTTCTTCATACAACCGACGTACCAACGCCTTATTCGCTTCGGGGTTAGGGGGGGGTGCAAAAGACGGGATAATCCCCATTTGCTGCAAAATACCGACTTGATCGAACTCGTTCCACGCTTCGATAAATTGACCATTTTCGACCCGCAATATCCGGTGTGCCGTCCACTGAATCGTCTTACCAGATGCAGGGAAACCATAGAAAGGTCCCGTTTGGGTACCAATTGCGTGAACGCGAATGGCGATTTTGTCGCCTTCTACCGTATGCTCATCAACCACAAATTGAAGATCATTGAAAGAGTCATGGAGCATACCATGCGCCATCACAACGCCTTCAACCCCCTGTGGCACATCGACTTGTGCATTGATGTGATCATGAAAATCTTTAGCGAACGCCACCCGCAAGGCTGCGGCATCATGGTTGTTTACGCCGCCAATATAGGTTTCCACAAGCTTGACATATTGTTCAGCCAGCGCCTTTTGGTTGGGGTCTTGCAATGCCCCCAACTGCACCATCATCCCATAGATGTCCATGCCGCCCCACCGTTCGGCATATTTACCATCGGCGATCCGCACCGTTTCCAGCAACAATGCCGAAAACTTCTTGCCCGTCGCCGGCAAACCCATCAAATTACCGTCATGGGTACCAGAAATCGTCGAGATGATGCTCACTTTGTCATCTTCGGCGATCATTTCGTGAATAGTATTATGAACGTCGGACGAGCCTTCAAAAAACATCGTGAAGAACATCTCCGTGCCCTTGTAGCCACGCGGAACATTGGGGGGAGAACTGTAGTCGATACCGTCTTCAGGGACATATTCCGAAAACCGTCCCAGAATGTGATGATTGATCACTTCTTCAATATAATTCCGAACGTGCGCTTTGTTCTGGTCCTGTAGGGTTGTCATCAAAATTGGCGCAAAATACCCTGTCTTAGGGACGCATCAACGCCTTTTTCTCCTTTCATTATGCCGCGCGCATCTAATTCACAATACCAAGTTGTGCCCGCAATCTCATTGTATCAATCCAGCTCCACCGTTCAACAATTTTGCCATCGGCAATCCGATAGATCTGTAATCCAGACACAGAAAATGACTTCCAACTTGCAGATGCACCCATATATTCAGCTTGCTGTGTACCCGATAATGACAACCGGCACACCACCAAGTCGTTTTCAGCGGTCAAATCTTCAATCTGTGCGGCAAAATCTGGAAATACTGTCAAGTAGGATTGCAGCCAATGGGTATAGCTGGCAATCGACCCCGATTCACTAGGTACCGAATGGTCTACAAAAGGATCGCGCAAAAACTGCGCGATAACATTCAAATTGCGCTCAATCATGATCGCCTGATGAAAGTCTTTGACTACTTGCTTATTCACATCAAGAGACATCATTGCTGCTCCGTAATCCGAATCACCACGATATTGGGATTGATGGAAACCAGCATAATGCGCTATGCTGGTGCCATCACCGATAATCCATTACACCCATATCGACGATTAGGCATGGGCTAACTTGGGATCATGCCAAGCTGTTGTAACATACTAAAAACATCGGAATTAAACCAGCGTTCAACGATCTTTCCGTTTTCAATACGATTGGTCGCAATCGCCGTCCATGACATCTGCTTGCCACTTGCCGGCAACCCCATGAACGGAACCGAGTTCGTCCCCGTCCAACGCAAGCGCACCATCACCTTATCACCCGCCGCCAAAATATCTTCGATGGTCACAACCAAATCAGGGAAAGCAGCTTTGGTCATCACAACACCCGCTTTGAGCGGTTCCAAACCTTTTTGATAAGGGTTCAGCGCGTCGCCGTGCATGACAAAATCAGGCGACATCAATTCATCGATGATATCAACATTGCCTTTGTTCTCTTCGTCATACAACCGCCGTACAAGCGCCTTATTTGCTTCTGGATTCGGCGGTGTGGCAAACGACGGGATCACCCCCATCTGCTGCAAAATGCCGACTTGATCGAATTCATTCCACGCCTCTACCATTTGCCCGTTAGCGATGCGGATGATGCGATGTGCCGTCCATTGAATCTTCTTGCCCGACGGCGGGAACCCGTAAAACGGACCCGTATGCGTCCCCTCGGCATGGACACGAATGCCGATCTTATCGTCTTCAATCGAGTAGTCATCAATGGTAAAAGTGATATCATTGAACGACTCGTGAAGCATGTTGTGTGCCATCACCACGCCTTCGACCCCTTGCGGCAACCCTTGCACTTGGGCGTTGTTATGATCGACAAAATCAACTGCAAACGCTTCCCGCAATGCCGCTTCATCATGATTATTCACGCCGTCAATATATCGCTGAACAATCGCAGGGTATTTCGCCTGCAATGATTTCAGATTCGGGTCTTTTAGCGCGCCAAGCTGAATCATCATGGAATAAAGATCCATGCCGCCCCAGTGTTCGGCATACTTGCCATCCACGATGCGGACGGTTTCTAACATCGTCACCGAGAATTTTTTACCCGTTGGCGGCATCCCCATCAAAACGCCGTCGTGCGTTCCTGAGACCTGCGAAACGAACGAGACTTTATCCTCTTCGGCAGCCATGCTCAGGATGGTGTTGTGCATATCCGAGGATGCTTCATAAAACATCTTGAAGAACATCTCGGTACCGAGCGACCCTGCGGGCATTCCGGGCGGGGCGCTATGGTCAATACCATCTTCTGGGACATATTCTGAAAAACGTCCCGAAACATGTTTATTGATTATTTCGCTGATGTACTCACGCACGCGCGCTTTATTTTGTTCTTGAATCGTCGCCATTAAAATAACCCTATCCCTGAATCCCAAGTTGAGTACGCAAAGACATCACATCGACCCATCCCCACCGTTCGCTTATCTTGCCATCAGCGATTCGGTAAAGCTGCATCCCAGAGATCGTGAACGGTTTCCATGTTGCAGGAGCGCCCAAAAATTCTGCTTGCTGCGTTCCGGTGATCTTTAAGTGAGTGGAGACCAAATCATCTTCTGCGATGAAATCTTCAGTTTCGACGGTGAAATCTGGAAAAGCTGTCAAGTAGGTTTGCAACCATTGCACATAGCTTGCAAGTCCGTCTTCGCTGGGGGCAGAATGGTCTACGAATGGGTCGCGCAAAAACTGCGCGACCGCATCCAAATTGCGTTCGACCATGACCGCCCGATGAAATTCTTGGATCAATTGCTTATTTGCATCGAGGGACATCTTTGCTACTCCGTAACCATAAACCGAGCTAAATAAATTAGCCGCCGCCCATCTTCATTTCGGGAATCAAGCCCAATGCCATCAATTGGGGCATCACATCCATGTTTGCCCAACGTTCGATGATCTTGCCTTCATTGTTGAAACGATAGGTCGACAACCCCGCCCAATGATGCACCTTACCACTCGGTTCTTTGCCCATGAACGGACCCAAGTGGGTGCCATGCCATGTCAGACGAACCATCACAATATCGCCATCAGCGACCATTTCTTCAATGACCGTATGCCCGTCCGGATACGCCGACTTGACGCCCACGACCCCTTGCTTAATGGCTTCACTGCCACCGATGTAGGGGAACAGGGAGTCGCCATGATGAACGAACTCGGCGCACATCAACTCATCGACAACGGACACATCGCCATTACTGATGACTTCATCATAAAACCGCTGAATATTTAGCTTGTTCAACTCAACGCTCATAGCAGTTCCTCTCTCCTTACACGCGCCTTCAGGTTTTGGACTAACGACGTTCTAACCAAACTTCGTTGGCATGATGCCCAGTTGCTGGAACATGGCGAGGAAGTCTTCGATAACCCAACGTTCCACCATGATGCCATTTTCATCAAAACGGGCGAGCTGAGTAGCCGTCCATTCGATGGTCTTAAAGGTGGGCTGCACACCCAAAAATTCCTTGACATGGCGCGCAACCACTTTTTGATGCGTCATGACCTTGTCACCTTCAGCGAAGATGTGAATGATGTGGATCGTCGCATCGGGGAAGGTCGATTTAAAACCACCAATCCCTTGCTTGTGCAAATCACGCCCTTTGGCATAAGGGAGCAGTGATTGCGGTCCGTGAGTCACAAAATCTTCGTGCATGTAGGTATCAAGTTCATCCAGTTGGTCATTGTTCGCCGCCAAAAAGAAGCGGATGATCGTACTCTTATTATGTTCGGGTGTTGTTGGCATTCCCATCACCTCGTATTTCATATGCCACACATGAAGCGCAGCCGCCGCTCAACAATTCTTTTTTTCGAAAACGCACATGGGATAAACACTATGGGGCGGTTGCAAAACCCAACTGCCCCATAGCATCAATGGCTTCACCTGCCATTCAGCAAATGTGCCGCTTCACTTAACGACCGGGAGGACCAAACTTCGGCAAAATACCCAGTTGTTGGAGCAGCCCAAGCATGTCCCAATACCCGTGTGCTTGACTAATTTTGCTATTAAGCAGACGGAACATCATATGCCCGGTCAAGTTAATCTTAGCTCCGGTCGGCGGCAAGCCTCGGAAATCACCCGTATGGGTGCCCGTAACGTGGTACCGTAACGCAGCTTTGTCAGCTTCGCAATACACCGCATTAATTTGATAATGGATGTCCGGAAAAGCAGTGTGAAGGGTATCTAACCAACGCCGCACACTATCCTGCCCCAGTTCGGCACCACCACCTTCCGAGAAGAAGATGTAGTTCTTGCCGTAGAATTCGGCAATGCGCTCTTGGGCATTGCGATTCCAGATTTCTTCGACAACATTGCGGATGATATCTTTGTTGCCCATCGGCGTTTCAGTCGTACTCAACCGTTGACCACCGTGCGAGGCAATGGGCGACCAGAACAAGTCATACTCGTTCGTGCCATCCCCGAAAATCGCACCGCGTCCTTCGATAATTTTGCCTTCGCGCCAGCGCAGCAAATGGATGACATCAACATCGAGCTTGCTGTAAGGAACGGTACCCGTGCCCTCAGTGCCCGCGCGATAGCCCAAATTGTGAGTCACATCTGCCGACCATTCATCACTGACCATCAGCGTTATGGGGGTCATGCTAAAGCTGCGATTCGACAACGCCCCAACTTGCCCCATAAATCCTAGGAAAGCGTCCAACCCATGATGCCAACCCGACAACGGGTTATGACCGGGGGTCATCCACTTCATGTTCAAATCCCAAAATTTCTCGATCTCAGCACGATCTCCACTGGCGAGCGCTTCATACGCTTTTCCAACCAGTTCACTCGTTACATGAGGCATAAGACTCCCCTTTTACAATCGGCAACCAATACACACGCGCAGATTATTCAGCGAGCCGTTCCGGCACGTTCTTCAACGGGAACTTGGTCCAGAAATAACGATCCACATTGTGTTGATCGCCAGTGTGAACCTGGACAGCGAAAATCTTCCCGTCTTTCAAACCATAGCTGGTCGCCGTGGGGAAGAGAAAATCTTCTTCACCGATTTTGCCATGACCAGTGTGCTTTTCGATCACGGTGCCGTCATCCAAAACGCCGAGATGAACATTGTCCACCCAAATACCAGCAGTGCGCAGCTTTTGCAAGAAAGCGGTAACGGCAGCCGCACCGTGTATCCTTCCAGACATCGGATGATGTCCCGGCATGACCCAAGTCATTTCTGGGTCAAAACATTCGCGTTCCATCGTTTCAAAGTCGCCCTGAGCGAACAAATCGTAATAACGCAGCACTGCTTCCATCGTATTGAACCCCTAGGTTATAAAATAGAAAAACACAAGACAAAGAAACAAAACGAATTTCGGCTAAACTCGACTACAGCGCGACGGAACCCGGCAGCAGTCGAAGCTCATCCACAATGTAAATGGCGATGACCGGCAGATGCGACTTCGCGTCGCGTTTGACCACCCATGTTTGGTAAGCGTCCATCATCAGACGTTCACTCTTCGCTGCCGGACCCTTCCAGCGGCTGGCTTCCCAACGGACGACCAGCTTGACATTCGCCTCTGAACCATCGACTGATACGTCAACGTTCAGTTCTTGCATGGTGTGAACTTCATCAAAGAAGATACGATACACACCTTGTAACCACAGTTCAAACTCCGCCTGTGTGGTCAGGGTCGCTTCGGGGAACCGCATTTCCAAACCACCGCTGGAAACGTAATTCATCATCTCGATTTGGGGAGCGTGAACATCCAAACCTTTGTACCAGTCAGCGACCATGGTCGCAATTTCTGCTTGGTTTAATGGGGCAAGTTGCGTCATTGATTCTTTTCTCCCTTAATTTAGATATCAACACTCGATACTTACGGCAGAGCGCTGCTGATCACCATGTCGATCAAGAATGGACCGTCGGTCTCCATCATCCGCTTCACCGCCGCCTCGATTTGATCTGGACGCTCCACCTTCAAGGCGGGCACCCCCATCGATTCGGATAATTTCGCGAAATCGATCACCGGATTAGCAAGGTCAAAGCTGTGCGGGAACTCATGTACTGGGTCGCCCACTTGCTCCGTCCAATATTGCAAGATGTTCAGCTTCAACAACATGTAGCTTTGGTTATTGCAGATGACAAACTTGGCACCAATATTGAAGTGCGCCGCCGTCCATAATGCCTGAATGGTATACATGCTACCACCATCACCCGTGAAGCCGATGACGGTTTTTTCCGGATGCGCCAGCTTGATGCCAAGCGCGCCGGGGATACCAACACCCAGCGAACCGCCGCGCGTTTGGAAGAAGTGACCGGGCAGTGTCGGGGGCAAATAACGAGTGATATCCGGCGAAGAAGTCAACCCTTCGTCAAAGATCATCACATCAGCCGGGACATGCTGCGCCAATACTTCCATAAAACGAGCCGCGTGCATCGGCACATCATCATAACGGGCAACATCTTTCGCAAATGCCGCTTGCCGTGCTGCTTCATTAGCGACATGGGATGCTGCCGTGCGCGCGTCTGCCGCTGCCCTTTGCGCATCCGACTGTTCGCGCTTGAGGATATCTGCCAAACCCGCCAATGTCGCCTTCGGATCGCTCACCATGCCAAGATCGACCGGGAAATTCTTGGCGATCTCGTAGGCATTCAAATCGATATGCACAATGGGCGTGCCGGGCTTGAAGGCGTCATACAGATTCGGGAAGACTTCGGGGAACACATACGTGCCGACCACCAGCACCGCATCCGCCTTATGCGTGATCTTGGCGCTAGTGCTGCCAAACATATGCCCCGTCGTTCCTTTATAGAGAGGGTGTAAGGCGCTGATATTGACTTCCGACGCATCCACGCCGTAAACATCAGCACCGAGTAACTCTGCAACCTGTGCCAATTCGTCCTGCGCACCGCTGAAAGTGATGCCATCCCCCATCAAGATCAGAGGGTGTTCAGCAGTCATCAAGATCGCCGCCGCGCGTTGCAAACTTTCGGCAGAAGGCGCGACAACGGTATCGAGCATCGGGGTCGGGAAAACTTCTTCCTCATTCAGCGCATCCAACACATCGGCAGGAACGCAGACGAATACAGGTCCCGAGGGCGGGGTGATCGACATCTTGATCGCACGGCGCAATACACGGAGAAGCGAATTCGGATCGATCACGCGCGTTGCCCACTTGGTGACGGGACGCGCCATCGAAACGAGATCGGCTGCCATTTGGGCATCCATCCCGTCATATTTGATGCCAGCTTCGCCAGCAATCACGACGAGAGGGGCATGACCGCGCATAGCTTGATACATCATGCCAATGCCATTGCCAAGACCAACGCCACTGTGCAGTTGAACGATGGTCGGGCGGCGGGTAGCACGCGCATAGCCATCACCGATACCAACAGCGATAGTTTCTTGCAAACCCATGATGTATTTGAAGTCGGGATATCGTTCTAGCGAGTCAAGGAAGCCTTGCTCTACCGTCCCCGGATTGCCAAACATGTAATGGATATCGTCCGCAAGGAACTGCTCGATCATCGCGTAACGTCCAGATTTACCGGGCATTCGTCACTCTTTCATGGTGAGATCGGGCAAGATAAAGGGTAAACAATCAACCCAAAATACCTTAACAGTGCCATATTTTGGGTTGACAAGGTGATGCCTTATTACCAACCGTACCGCTTGAGTCCATTTTCCAAGACTTCGACCATGATCTCGCCAACGAGCTTGGAATCTTGGGTGGAGCGCCCGCACAAGAACGGATAATCAAGGATCGTGGAGATGGAATGACCGACGCCGCCATGGAATTGACCGCCCGGCTGTACCGCGTCACGAAGGATGTATTCCAACGGATAGAATGCCGTCTTGAAGTTGGCATCAATGCCGACCACACCCGTGCCGTCTTTCCAGTCATACTCCACTGCGTGACCCGTGACATGCTTACCAGCGATGATGCTCTTGCGTTCCGTCCAATCACGGGCAAATGCCAGTGCCGTTACCGCATAACACTCCGCCACGATCAACTTGCCCAATTCGAGAAAGCCGAGGATGACATCATGCAACCGTTGATTGTTGACCATATCGATCATAGGTCCGCTACCGCCGACCATCACCAAAGCATCGTATTGCTTCAGTTCTTCCCAACGCGCAGCTCGTTCGTTGTGGTAGGCTTCCAAACCATGACCAAAGTCTTGGCTGTTGAAGTAAGGACGTTCCGGGAACCAATCTTGGAGACTGATTGGGTTGTCCAAACGAGAGGATACGTCGATCTCGCTCGTCTTGGTCGCATAATACTCATCAACGACCACTTTCTTCAGCGGCGGATCAAAGAAACCCGCTTGCATACTCGGCGGCAAAGCCGGCGGACGCTTGCCTGTTGCCGTCAAGAAAACAGCTTCATAACCCTGAGCGTCAATGGCATCCAGAGGACCGATTAGCTCCTCACCCCAATATCCGTATTCCGACAATACAACGAGGATCTTCTTAGACATGTTTATCCCCTGAAAAGTAAGCGAGAGACCTAGAAGGTGATACCGTATATTATAAGGGAAATCAGTCCGCTAGGGTACAAAAAAACATTATAAACGGAAATGCGAAAAACGAAAAACTGCAATTCACAAATGAGTGCTATAAAGCAGGTTTTACGCCAGACATTCGCCAGACATTCGCCAGAATGCAAGATTTTTTGTAATGTAGTTACTCGCAAATGACAGCTTTTATACGATACACCTACGGCGAAAAAAATGCGACTAGACTTAGGATTAGTTGTGTTTATCCTTTTTCACCATTACGAGGAAGAAAATAGTTGATCACCCAAGTTTTCCGAAGCACAACAGGGACAGTGCTGCTATTCGCAATCGGATTGCTGATGGCAATTTCCTTATTTTCGGTCAGCATTAACGGTCAGGCACATGCTCAAGACGATGTGATTTACGGCTTAGTCGATGTCGATTTGGCGGAAGTACGCTCAGGCCCCGATTTTGCCTATCCCACCGTTGACCGCATCCCGCGCAACGGCTCAGTCGTCATTCTGGGGCGTGCCGGTGATTTCATCACCCGCTGGGATGGGCGGCAATGGTTACAAATTGAGTACGGCACCGGCAAAGCATGGATGTATGCTCGCTTACTACGCACCAGTCGCGCCTTTAACAGCATCCCCCCCACCGGACGGATGCTCCCGCGGGATGGCAATGGGCGCGTCCCCGATACTTTCGATTTGTCATTCGATGTGTGCGAACAATGGGTGGGGAATTTTTCGCGCGTGGGCGACTTCATGGGTGGGGATCGCAAGCTGACCGTCACCTATCCGGGCTTGTCGGGTACCAGTGTTTACAGTGTGATCACCATTTCGCCATCAGGCTCCCGCACCGCCTTCGACTCTACAACAACCACCGCCGATATTCAGCTCGATCTGCTTCCGATTGAAGAAGGCACCTATACATGGCGCGTCGTGCCCTATTGGGCATCCGGCAGATATCGGTATGAGTGGCAGCAAATTTGTTTATTGCAGACTGGTGGCACTTTCGATAAACCCTTTACCGGGTCTACCCGCCCTTCAATATCACTGGGCGGGTAATCCCATAACTGCAAACCGGGCGGACACACTCATAAAGGTGTCCGCCCAGTGTTATTTTTCTGTCTTTGCGCTATCCCTCGCCACTTCTCACCAAAGCCCTGTCTTTTGCTTTTCCTTAATCCCTAATCCTCTCTTCCACCAGCAGGATCGCATCCAATGTCGCATCCGCCGCGATGCGGGCGTTGATCGCCGAACTCCGCGCCCTAACCGCCACATCTCGGTCAAACACCCCACAGCGCGTCAACGGTTCGATGGCGGCGTTCAAGCGCTGTGCCACATCTTCTAGGCGGGGCAAATAGCGCCCCAATTCGGGAAACTCGCGCGTGTCCTGCGAGGTATACGCATAATCGCGCACATAATCCGGCGGTTCGCACGGCATGATCGTCCGGTTGAAAACACTGTACCATAAACTCTCTAAGCCAACCGCCACCTCCCGCGCTGCGCCTAAATAGGCACGCATCCGCGCGATCTCTGCCCGCTGCACTTCCGGCGGAACCGTGATAAACCCGATCTCTTCAGCCGCCGACAAACCCGGCGCAATCGGGAGGCGGTCAATGCCGAGGGCGGGGCGGGTATTAAAGGTCGCTACCCAACCCGTCGCTCCCAAATAATTGACGTATAACCATGTCGTGATGGAATTTCGATAGATGACCGGAACCACCGCCCCTGCCGGAATCGTCCCGATTTGCCGTCCCGTGCGGATGACGGGCGAGTCCCGCAGCACCAAGTTATCGACCGCATAAGTCGCATAGCCCGAATCGCTCGTCAGCGCCATACCGCCCAAAAAGCCGGTCGTAAAATCGGTTAAAGGCAACCGTTCAGGGCTACCTTCGTCAAAATCAAGGAATTCCGCCAGCAACCACCCCAAGTTATAAGAACGCCCCGGTCGGCGCACTTCGTACCAAGTGCCATCCAAATTGCGCCCGACCACTTCCACGATATTGTCCTCAAAAATCGAGGCGACCGCTTCGGCTTCGGTGGTGGGCAATGCCCGAATAAAGGCACTGTCAAAAACCATTTCTGCGCGAAACAGGTACCCGTCCGTCTGCGCTTGTGTGATCGTCGCCGACAACGTGAGCGCCAATATGCCACCCATCAGCGCGCCGATCAAACGTGTAGTTATCCCCCGTCGAGTTGCGCTCATCTTGCCCCCTTTCCCTAAGTTTCACCAGCCCTATAGGAGGCGCGCCCAATGCGCGCCCCCAATCCCTATCCCCTAATCCCTGCGAATATCCCACGCCGCCCAATTGCGAAACGGCGCAAACAATTCTGGCGCAAATCCGACAACTGCCCCTTGTGCCGCATAAAACTCGTTGACGACAAACAACGGGATATAGGCGACATCTTCCAGTAATTGCCGATTTGCCTCCTGCCATGCTGCCGCGCGCGCGTCATAATCACATTGCGCCGCCGATGCTGCTCGTTCAAATGCGGCGTCCACCTCAGCATTGGCGTAAGAAATGATATTGGCTCCCTCACCCACCCGATCTTGTGACTGGGCAAACAAGGGTGACCAGTCGGCATTGAGGGGAAATTGTCCCGTCCAATCCATCAAATAAACATCAAACTGCTGCCCAAGCAGCATTGAGCTTGTGCTAAAATCATCGAGTAAATAGCTATTGATCGATCCAAATCCGACCGAAGCCAATTGCTCCCCCAACATCCGCACCATGATCTGAGTATTCGGATTTCCCCCACGGCTATAGACCATGTTGAAAGTCAATTGCGTTCCGGTTGCCGCCGTTTGACAACCGCGACATTCACGGATGCCATCCCGATTCCAGTCCCGCCACCCTGCCTCATCTAGCAACCGTCCCGCCTCAATCAAGTCGGGCGATAGCGTCGTCAAAGAATCATCATATGCCCACGACCACGGAAACTGAAGTTGAGTCAGCGGGGTGGCATTCCCCAACAGCGCAGCACTGCTAAGCGCGTCCCTATCGATCAGCAAACGCATCGCCTCACGAACCCGTATATCTCCAAATACAGGATGAACCCCCTGCTCAATCGGTGCGCCTGTTTCAGCATCAAATGCCGACTGCGGCTGATTGGGGTTCGCAAAGTTAAACAACAACGCATAACCCCGTGCCCCAGCGGGTTCATAAATCTGAACATCCGGCAGCGCCCGCAATTCTTCGCGTCGCTCCGGCGGCGGATTCACAATGACATCAATATCTCCTTTAATGAAGGCATCGACAGCATTGCTGCCACCCGGAAGCCACGCATTGATATTTAATCCGTCTACCTCAAAACGCTGCACTTCATCCGCGCGTCCTTCGACAAACCGAAGGTCGCCGGGGGCAACAGCTTGGGCGAGGTCACGGCGTTGTGCATACCCCTGAAAACTTGGAAAATCCGCCAATTGTTCCCACTCCCGCACCTCGTCCAACCAATTGCCCGTACCCTCGAACACAGGAGCGGTTCTACTAGAAAATTCTGGGTTGAGGATATGTGCCGGGCGAATCGTTTGGTTAAGCGCCTCCAAACCACTGCAATTACGGCTTCCAAACAAGAAGGTTAGACGGTGTTCATCTTGCGGCGCGAACAAACGCAATTGTTGAACCCAAGCGAATAATTGACCTTGTAAACTAGGTTGCGCTGTCTGAAAGTGCAACAGACTAAAAAACACATCATAAGCGGTGATGGGCGCGCCATCCCGCCATGTCAAATCATCGCGCAACGTCAGATGAATCATCATCTGCCCGCTCAACGATCCATCTGTAGAAGCGAAATCACCGTATTCAATTGCCCATGTCCTAACCAAGCCACCTGTCGCATCCGTCGCTGCGATCACCCGTCCCTGTCCATCGGTCGCAAATAACATTGGGTATAGCAGACTGTCAGCGTCATCCCGGCTCATGATGATGTTCAACGCGCCGCCGTCATTGTCTTGGGCAAAGCTGGGGGTCACCCCCCAGACCATCAGCATGATCCCCACAAGTGCTAAACGCCTGCCCCATGCGCGTACCGTAAAATCCCAATGAGCAACCATCACTCACCCGCCGGGCGCAAGAGTGCGACCCAATCGCCATAATTTCCGGTCAACGCGCTACGCTCAATGGCGAGATACAATGACGACGGTGCGCCACCGGGGATGGCAACGTTGTCCCCCGCCAATGCGCGAAACTGCCCGTAGCTTTGTGCCGCCAACGCCAAATACACCGCCCCCACTGCCGCGTGCAAAGCCGGATCATCAGGTGCGATCATTAACGCCAGCATCAAATCATCCATCGCCAAATCGTAATTGAATTCTGCCGCGTGGACGACAGCGCGATTTTGCAAGGCACTCACGTTATCGGGTTCCAGCGCCAGTGCCACCGTCAAGTCCCCAATCGCCAGCGCAAAGTTCCCCTGTCGCATATAAAGTGTCCCACGACTGACGTAGGCATCAATCGACGTTTCATCTAGCGCAATCGCGCTATTAAAATCTTCGAGTGCCCCCGGCTCATCCCCTTGTATCGAGCGCGCAAACCCGCGCGTCACGTAGGCAGGCACGAGCGTATCATCCAATGCCAAGCCGCACGAAAAAGCAAGGATAGCGTCGTTATAAGCTTTAGAGGCGAAATAAGCTTCGCCCAAACCGACAAAATAGATCGCTTCACTCACAGTGTCACAGGGGGGCGACTCCTCTTGAGCCGCCTGTGTGACGCCAATACCGAAACTCATGCTCAAACTGAATACGAGCAACAGCCGAAGAATCAATATCATCACACTTAGCCTCCGGGGATAAAGTCGGTCGCCAAATACCACGTACCATCATCCAAGCGTAAATCGAAGTTGAAGCGCGATTCCAACGCCCCCGATGCGCTCTGAATGCGCAAGTCGGCATTGCCCCCCAACAGGTACAGGTAATCTTGATAGTTCGTCAGGGCAAAGCGCGAATAGATGATCCCCAACAGGCTATAGGCACGGGCATCCTCAAAGCTGTACACCGGTAGCGGGTCTGTCCCCAAACGGTTAGGGCGGCGTAGTTCAGCCAGCGCATCATCGACTCCCGACAAGGTGATGACATTTTCCAAATCGGCAATCGCTGCGGCATAGTCCCCGCGCAGCGCATACAACACACCGCGATTGCTTAGGGCAAATCGATAATTACTATCGATGTCCAGCGCCCGATCAAAATCTGCCAGCGCCGCGTCATAATCGCCTTGCGCTGCATACACGATGGCACGGTTGTTATAAGCACCGATGAGCGAGCTGTCGAGACCAATCGCCGTAGCGTAGTCCTCAAGTGCGAGGGTATAATCGCGCCGGTCCGTAAAAACGACCGCCCGCGCAGTGTAGGCATCCAGATAATTGGTGTCGATTTGCGTGATAATGCAGCTAAAGCTATCGGTGGCGCGTTGCAGTTGCCCCGAACGATAAAATGCCGTCCCTTCCCCCATATAGTAGCCCGTGCGGATGGCATTGGAACTGCCCTCAAATTGATCGCAAATCAGCGGATCGCTATAGCCACGCGGCGTCTGCGCGTTCACGATAGCGGTCATGTTGACCATCATCAACCCAACCACGACGATCATGGTCGCCAGAAAAAGAATAGAGCTATGTCGTTTGTTCATGTCCTGCGCTCCTTAGTCAAAAGCAAAATGAGAAGGTACGTCTGAAAACTGCCTCATCTAGTCACCATCAAATAGTCACCATCAAAAGTGAAACCCGACTGCGTGGCTGTTTACTACCCACCCCGACTGTTGATCACAATCGGGTCGCGCCGTTCTAACGAAACGGCGATGGCACCCGCCAACACCAAATTCCGACGGGCGCTATTCAAGTCATTTAGCGCGGCAACTACTTCCTGCGGCAACAGGTAAAATTGGTCTTCCGGGCGATTGCACGCCTCTTCAAATGCCACAATCGCCGCATTCACATCGAGAATTGCCTCGTCGAGCGAGTCAGCGACGGGGGCAAATACCAATTCCGTCGCAATATCGGCATCCCGCGCTTGTCTGCGGGCAAATTCCGGAATCACCCCACACGAGACTTGTCCTCCCGACGCCAAGCGCAGCCAGATACCCTCAATCGTCGATAAAGTCCCGCTCACCGCATCAAAATCGTTGCTCATTTGCCGTGCCAAGCGGGTATAGACATACTGAACGGCGGCATCTAGGGTGTAAACATATTCCGAGTCATAACTGATTTCCCAAGAACGCACCCAATGGGGTGTCCCCAGATAATCGACTTGCAACCAGATATACGCCCCGCTGCCCAAGCGCCCGATCAATTCAACTTCCGAGGACACGGACGCGGTCGTTGTCGGCAGGTAACGACTGTCATAAAACTGGGTTCCCGCCTCTACAAAGCCAATCGCCCCCGTGCGCACCACCCGCACCTGTTCTTGCATGGTCGAAACCGTGAGCGAAGTCACATTCCCCGTCCACACAAGATAACGTGACGAGACCCACCCGCGCCCACCCTCATACACGATCTGCATCCATTTGCCATCGGGCGACCGCCCTACGGCTGGAACCGTCACTGCCGGGGGAACAACCTTGATACGACTAAACGCTGCACCGGGTCCCATGCGCAAGGCGAGAAAGTCTTGCGTCGTCACATATACCCCAAACGGGGACACCGTGTTGGGATCAGGCGTTGCTTCGGGCGTAGGCGCGCCATCTTGCGCCGCGATTCCCCCCGCCAGCCCCATGAGACCCAAAAGAAACACGCACACGACCATGAGGTGCTGTCGGGTCATCGTGCCACCTCCGTCCATAACATCAGTTGCGTCATCTCGGCGGGCATCTCGACCACTACACCCGTCGCCCGATCCAAGATATATAACGTGTCATAACGACGCACCGCTTCCGATTGATCACCCCGTTCCGGCGCGGTCATCGCCACATAGCGCCCATCCGGGGATACTGCCACATTAAAAACATCGCGCCACTGCGCAGGGGGGCAATACAATCGTTTCAGTCCGGTATCGAGATCGGTAATCGCCAAAGTTAATTCCGGCACCCCCACAGCGGGAAAATCCGCCACGTAGCGATTCAATACCGAGTGGTCATCCAGCATCATCCCAGAAAGATCGCGGGCAACGTTCGGGTCTAAGCGGGCATGGACACCGGTCGCGACATCGTACACATAATCCGAGTCTAAACGGGGTTGCTCACCAGAAAAACGATTGCTGATCGTCTCGGACTGTAACCACGAGGGCGAGTAATACAGCTTCGTTCCAGCCGCATCCCAGAAAAAATTAATCGACTGGTCGAAGTCGGTGCGCGCAAAATACGTCGCTTCATCGGTAGCCTCATCATAGAGGTAGTATTGCAAGCCCGTCCCCCCCGGCAAGTTCACCGGTGTCGTGACCACAAGCAACGTCCCGCCGTTGGGCTGCGCGCTGATGATCGAAGTCGGCAACTCATTGACTCTGACCTCTTGGATGAGGCGTTCAGGGGCGCTCCAAGTGCCCGTGGTCGTATTATAGAAGCGCGTCAACAACACAGCGTCTGCGCTGCGCTCTGGCTGAAAACCTTGATAACGCAAGATCAACTGTTCGCCATCAAACCATCGCAAAGAGTCGAACACCGAAAGATCAGACGCCGCCACGATGGGTACCTGCTCACTGCCATCCGGTCGCGACAACACCGGTGGGCTGCTCTCAATGATCATCCACGACCGATCAAGATTGTACGTACAAGGCACCCCCACCCCACACAAGGGAATCGTCTCATCGGGGTAAAAACGTCCACTCTCAGCATCGAGTACCCACATTTCTGGGTGATTCCGAACCATGCCGATCAGCCGCCCCGTCGGGGTAAAGGTGGTGGGGCGCTCCGCAAACGAAACTGTTTGCGCCGGGCAGATCACCTCGGTTTGTCCTACCTGCGACAAGGGCGCAGTTTGCGTCGCCAGTGGCATCGCTGTCGGCACAAAAGTGGGCGTCATGGTGGGTTGAGTTTGCCCAATCTGGTCGGGGATGGTCGTACTCGCCGGCAGCACCCTGATAGCATTGGGGTTAGTTTGTGCGGTGCCGATAGCAATCGCGGTTGCCGCTAACGCCAAGTCTTCATAAGGTTTGTTCAACTGATAAATCGAAACATGTCCCCCTGTCGTCGCCACTGCCAACCGTGACCGATCCGGGCTTAACACCGCATTCGCTGGCGTAAAACCAAATTGACTCCGAAATTCTTGGAGAACCAGTTCCAGATTCGGGCGCACTTCACCATCGAAGCGGACGGGCAAATTCGGGATACGCACCCGTGCGCCGTTCTCGCGGTTGATGGCATAAATCACGCGACCATCCGGCGCACTCGCTTGACTCACCTGTTGCACCGAAACCGCATTGCCCACATTACTGACAGACCCCAAGCCCTCACACAGCAGAGACGCAAGGTTCTCGGTTTGTTCCTCAGTTAGCCCCAATGTCAAACGCCGCCAGTCACGCGCAAACGCTAACGCTTGATCGGAATACCGTTCGGTTAAACAAGTAGGAACACCCGTAATTCGAGAAACCGAATTTGCAGCCTGTGGGATCGATGTCGGTCTCGGCGTCGGCGTATACAACTGCTCAACTGCCTCGGCAGACTCGGCTTGGCAAACCGCCAATGCCAAGCGCGCCAAATCATCAGCGGGTTGATAATATGCCAACCGTTCCCATAACTGTGTCCAATCGTCTACTTGTGCCGGGTATCGCTCCACAAGGCACTGGGGCACGCCCGATGGCGCATATGCCACCCCCACGACTCGATCTGGCACTGCACCGCCGCCATCCCCCACCGCATAGATGGTCTCGGCATCCAACCAGCCGACATCACTTAAAAAGCCACTGCTTGACGGCAAGTCGGTGCCCGCCATATACCAGCGCAACCCTACGCCGACGGTATATAAAGCAATTGCGCCACCGGGGGCATGTTGCGTGCCGGGTAAGGCGCTATACGTAACGATAAAATGTTCCCAATCGGCGCTAGGGATAAAATTCTGCAACGTCATATCGCTAGGGATGTCGAAATACAGACGCCGCCGTTCATCCTTGCCAATCTCGTATAACTCAACTCCCCGTACTGACTCGGTACTGACATCTAGCAAGAAACGGGTCGCATCGTCAGACACCGCGATGACCGGTCCCGAAAAGTCCAAGACCTCACGGCGAATCACTTGATCGGTTTCGATATCCCACACCCACCAATTATTCCCCGAAACCGTCACCAGCCCGCGACTGTCGGGCGTGAAATAGGTACCGACACCCCCAAAGGTATTGCTGCTATAACCGGGGTTATAATCGAGGCGCTCATAAATAACCGCACCCGAATCGGCATCATACCGTTGATACCCGGCGACTAGTGCCTCTGCCGTTTCATTAAAGGCGAATAAATCATCCCCCTCGGCATCTGTGAGCGTGGTGTCAAAACTCAAAATCGGCAGCCCACTATCGAAGTTATAAATCGTAACCGGCGAGGATTCGCCCATCTGTCGCAATGCCACCCGCCGCCCTTCGGCATCAATCGCCATCGGTGCCCCATTGCCCGGACGCACAAATTCGATAGTGCCCTGTCCCAATTCCTCATCAAACACATAAATGAGCAAGCCAATATCATCGGCAAGCGCGGTTTTGGGGGTCAAAACATCCAGCAAGAAGATACTGAGCGGATGATAATTCCAATCGGCGCGATAATCGTAGCCAAACCATGCCACCAGCAAAGGATTGAGTTCTCGGCTCAGCGGTTCGCCGATCATGCGGGCATTGCCCCCCAACGGAAATTCGTCAAAATTCCGGAGCGAACGGGCACCCAACATCCGCCCCAAGGGAATTTCAAATAAGCGCTTGGTACTCGTATCGACCTGCATGATGGTGCCGGTATCGTTTTTGAAGACATACATCAACCCTGCCGAGTCGCTGAACCACAAAGTCACTGGGTCTTCCTCAAAACGATTGGTCTCAAACTCCGCCACGACGGGCAAGCCCGCCCCATTCACATCGATCACCTCAAATTTTCCCGGTCGTGCCGCCAATAAGGTGTTGTTGGGACCAAGATACATGAAGCCCGTGCGATAGTCGAAGAAGGCGTAAGCGCTCACCCTGCCGGGCAACCGTGAATCCGCAAGATCGCGCGCGGCATCCAAATCCCATAGCCACGGCAATAAGTCGGTATCATTTTCACTTCGGCGGGTTGCCTGCGACGCCGCCACCACTGCGGTGAATAACAAATAACTGTCGTCGTCCGAAAACATCAGCGGACCCGTCACGCTGTTGGCACCGTCCGGTTCTATCGTCAACGACAAAACACCGGTTTGTGTGTCCCAAATCTCTAGCCGCCGATCAATCGCCAGCGCCAGCCACTGCCCATCATGACTAAAGTTGTAAGCGTTATATGTCCCATTCTCATAGAGGACGCTGCGGGTGGTATACGTCGCTGCATCCACCAAAAGCAAGCGCCCGCCATTGGTCACAAGGGCAAATTGATCATAAAGAGGTTCATAACGGATATTGACCGGCGCTGATGCCCCCAACTGTCGATAAAAGGTAAAACTCTCTACGATTGGGGTTTGCCCCAACACAGCGCTGGCGAACAGCGCCCCGCCCATCAGCGCCAGCACACTCAATAGCCATAATTGCACGCCTGTACGCCTCACGACTCCCCTCCTTTGCGCATCATTTTCGATAACGATTCAGAATCATTCAATAACTCCTTATGACACGTTGGCTTACACCCTGAGTATATGTCAGAACACATGACAATAGAGATCAACGACTACCCCACGACTACACGCCGTCCGCCCCACTACCCTACATTGCCCTCTGTAGAGTGCTGCTATAGTGTACATAAGGTTATGCAGCTTCATTTATTTTTCTGTCGGCAGCGGGGCAATTTTGCGCCGCAATTTTTGGCGGCACAGCTTAAAAAGGGTCTATTTTCAGGGGAGCGCAACAAATTATGAGGACAATGCTCAAGCGTGTATTCATCATACTGGGCGTCATGACGATCATCGGCGTACAAATAGCATCGGCACAAGGGAATGACTCCTGCCAAACGGGAGTCTTGCTATCTTTCGCGCGGACGGCTTCCGCCTGTGCGACTACCGCTTTAGATGAAGCCTGTTTTGGCAGTGGGCAAATCAGTGGCATCACGTTCGACGGCGAAAACGCTTTCACGCAACCGGGCGAACAGTTCTCAGTAATGAACCTCCAAAATATCATCACCACCTCTAGTGACGAGACATGGAGTGTCGCTACTGTCTCCTTACGCGCGTCTTTGGATCGCTCGGTGCGTCCTGCCATTACCTTCTTGGTCTTCGGAAATACTCAACTGACCAATGGCGTCCCGCCCATGCCCGAAATCACCGTGACGACTTCCGGTTCCGCCAATCTTCGCATCGACCCGCAAGAAAATAGCGCTATCCTCGCCCAAGTTGGCGTCAATACCACGCTCATCGCCAATGGACGCACGGCAGATCAAGCATGGCTCCGTGTGTTCATCCCCAACATGAACGCCACTGGGTGGGTCTCTCGTCAAGCGCTGAGCAATGCCGACCTCACCCCATTGGTGACTATTGACGGTACGCCCTATCTGCACCCGTTCCAAGTCCTCAATTTTAGTGCCGATCCCAATACCCCCGCCTGTGATAGCACGCCTCCAAGCGGCATGATCATCCAAACACCCGATGTCACCACGCTGATCACCCTGCGTTTCCAACCCGATACCACGTTACAGCTAAGCGGCACCGCCTTCATTCAACAGGAAATTCAGGGCGGGTTGACGATTCAAGTTGTGGATGGGGTCGCCACCTTGCAAAGCGCCAACGCCGATGATCCCGTTCTCGTCCCCGCCGGCGCACGCGCCTCCTTTAATATCCAAACCAATGCCAGTAGCGCCACTTCTATCACTGCCGCCGAGCCATATACGCTGGAACAAGTGCGCACCCTGCCGATCAATAATCTCCCCTTCCGTTTGCGAGCATTGCCAGAACCCTTGACCTTAGCGGGCATCGCCGCCTTTATCGCAGATTCCCAACGCGCCCAAAATCCGCCTACCCCCGCCCCTGCCACCCCCGACACCACTTGCCGCCGCGTCGTGACCAGTGATAGTGATTTGCGCGCCGGGGCGGGCACATTTTATGAGATCGTCGGTTCCATCCGCAGGGATACTCTTGTCCGCCCCATCATCCGCGCAACCGACCCTGATGGCGTCGATTGGTGGCAAGTCGAAGGCAATCGCTGGGTACGCGCATCCGTTGTTGCCGAAACCGGTATCTGCCGCCCTGTGCCAGTTGTCAATAATGCCCCAGCGCCCACCACCAACACCCTCATCTTGGAAACCTGTTACCCGACCAATGGTCCCCTACGCCCCGGTCAACAAGTCACCTTGGAATTCACCCCGCCATCATGGGAGACACGCGCCCAAGCAGAGAGCGCCCCCCAAATTGACCCCGGTCGTATCCGCGTAGGATCGACTCGCTTACAGGTCAGGGCAGGGGATGTCCAGCAATTGACCGCGAGCGCCTATGTCCGCACCTTTCGGGCAACATGGGCGGCAGAAGTCGGCAACCAAAGAATCACCGGATTTCGTTTAGGCTATACTGTGATTTGTGATCTCACCATCGCTGCCGGGGGGTGATGTCACCAAAACCTTCGGACGATGCGATGCTTCACTATCGCCCCCATTGTGCGAGGGTTTTGATCTACCCAAAGCGAGCTTTTCATTTATGATTATCACGATATAACATCATCCTATCGGGACAAGAACGAATGATTCACCTGAACTCGACCGTTATAGCCACTAATCAGCAACTTTCGACGGACATGGCAGACGAAACCGTCATCTTAAATATGCAAGACGGTATCTACTATGGATTAGATGAGGTAGGCACATTTATCTGGCAAAACATCCAATCCCCGATCTCGGTGACGACCCTGATCCAGCTTTTGCTAGAAGCGTATGCCGTTGATAAAGCTACAGCCGAGCGGGATATCATGAGACTCTTGAACGATCTTCAGCAAAAACATCTCGTTAACACTATCACTTAAAATAGGTTTCACAGATTTTTTATCGAAGTGTAAGGGGAAACCGCATATGCGAAGTAATGAATTTTGTGAAAGTTTTCTAAAATACCGTGACAAAATTCAGGAATGCTAGTATACTGTCACAAGTGAGCTATCGCGCATGAATTTAACGTGTCGAATGACAATACTGGAGGATATGACACATGCAACAAATTGCACAGAAACTCTATGTTTCTCCCAATCTGACCACCTATGGTCGTTTGGAAAACCTGACGTTGATTTGGGACAACCCCACCGCGATGGATAATAACTGCCCTGGGGCTGTCGGCAGCGAAAACCTGAACTCCGGCGCATTTTGCCTATCGGGTAATAGTAATAATGGGGTCGTTACACAAGGAACCGGTACCCAAGCAGGTGCAGCCGATACCAGTAGCGCTGGTAGCTCTTCGGTTGGCGAAATCGTCATCCCGCAAATTGTCTTGCCAGAACTACCGGCTCAAGAACTTCTGGGCGGCGGCTAGGATTTAATAGTTCCAGCTAACTTACCGTCTGGGACGATACACTTTTTTGAGTTCGTCATTATCCTCCGGCAAAGACATTTAGCTGTGTCGCATGGCAATCATGTGGCACAGCTTTTTTAGAGTATTGTGCCCTTGTTCTGAAATCAAACTGTACGCGGGAATATGCTTCACCAGCATACTGATGTCCTGAAATGCGACGGCATCGTTGTAAATAGTTGTGATATGACGGGTATAGACCTCACGCAACAATTTAAACAGGGCATCGCGTTCGGACATTGGCGTAATCACTATCGCATCGCTCCGCCCCTCTAAGAAATAGATTGCTGCCAATGGCAGTCCCAACGGACTGGCTTGGGCAGTTTTCCACTCCACAGCGTACTCCCGTTTATCAGCACGATGAGGCGAAACTTCATAAGGCACCATCTCCCCATATAAGGCTTGCGCTGCATCCGCCAACAAGCGAATACGTGGGGAACCGGGCGGGATCATCACACCCGTATCTGTGAACGTCAAGACGCATAAATCATCCGATAAAATCGGGTACCCCAATTGATCAAAGGCAGCCGCCAGCGTCGATTTCCCCGATCCGCTTGCCCCCACAAAAGCGACTGCTTGCCCCTCAATCGCAATCACGCTGGCGTGCAATGGGGTGATTCCGCGCAATCGCAACACAATCCCCATCATCGGTCCCATCACATTAAATGCCCGCAACGGTTCATCAATGCTGGTCGACCATGACACCCACACGCGCGAACCATCCAACGCAAAAACGACTGTAATTTGACCTTCATAAGTCAATTCTAAATAGCCACCATCGCGCCATTCACGCAAATATTGCTGCGCAGCATTCGCTGGGGCATCTTGGGTAACACGAAACTGGTGGGGGGCAACCCATTCTAGCGAGTCTGCCGCTAATTCAACCGGGATCGCCCCCGAATAAATAGTCACATCAGCCCGCTCACGAATGACCGTATGGGTCAATCCGTAAATCGGCGCATTAGTCTCAATTTGCAACCCATATAACACATAATCATACCAATCAGGCATGTTCACGTCCCTTTAAGCGCAATGGCTTATGTGGATTTCTGATGAAATACTTCCGTCTCAAGCCATAATTCCAATGTCAGCGGGCGCAAATGGACAGCTTGTGAGGCATCAATTTGGGCATGAGTTCCAGTCACAGAGGGCACCTTGTCCCGCACAACATACTGCTGCATGAATGCCTTTGGTTGCCACGCATCAATCCATTGATTTTCGGGTTTTGCCAACAGATACCCTGTGACATCGCCAAATATTTGTTTAGGTCGATGCACCACCGAGTCCGGCAGTATCCCGCTCATCGCCCGTCGCCCCAAATATTTCTTATAAAACCACGGCAAGGTCGGTAAGCTGGTCAGTAAATCGATGACGCGCAAATCAGCAAACGGATCGACCGTATCGACAGGGGTAAAATCGATGGTATCGCTTTCATCGTGGGCATGAAAATCATAACCGGTATATAACTTTTGCAAATGAGCATTCAACATCAACGGGTTGGTTTTGTTTTTTTCTGCCCAATACCCCTGCCAGCGCTCCACCAATCCCTGCCGTTGGGCAAAGTCCGGCGCGATCCATGCTGGAAAAGGATAAGTTATTGACTCCGATCTCGCCACGCCACCGCGTGCCGACGAAAAAATCCCCGACCCCAACGCCGGTCGTTTACCAAAAAATCGCCCTAACTCGGCATACATCTGGGCGAAGGCGATGGGATTCATCTGTCGGAGCGCCTGAGCAAGGGGCGCACGACTGGAGAGCGCATCGCCCAAATAGCCAAAAATCGCAACCTTACCGTGTGACGCCATAAAGCGTTGAAAATCCACCCAATTGCTCGGGGAGAAATTGGAGTGAATCGCATTGGCAATACCGACATAAGGACGGAAAAACGGCGTTTGTTTCACCTCATAAAACACATGACGATCCTCAAATTGAAGTTTCGCGGCAATTTCGCGCGCATAGGCTTCTTCAGGATCAACAATCCCGCTGAAAACACTCGTCATCGCGACAGTTTGCGCGCTTACCTCGCCCGTACTCACCAAATCAAACGCCAGCGCCGCCGTAGATGAGGAATCCATGCCCCCACTTACGGTGACGAGGACACGATCCGCCCCCATGCGATCTTTAACCGCTTCTCGCAGCGTGCTGCGATACTGCTCAATAATTTCACCCTCGCGCCGCACCCCCAAAGACAGCCACGCGCGTGCCGAAATATCCTTCATCGGCAACGTCCAATAGCGCCGTACACGGTACCCATCGGGCGTCCATGTCAAGGTGTGGGCAGGTTCTAAACGCCGTATATGAAGGAAGGGCGTACTGCTCTTGTCGATCCAAAACCCTTCCCCTAGCATCAAAAAATCGCCGATATAGCGTTCATCCAAGGTGTCAGCGCTATGGGGGATCATTTTTAGCGGACGAAGTTCATTGCTGAAAGCAAATACCCCGCCCGCTTGGGTATAATAAAAATCGCGCTTGCCGATTTGATCGCGGGCACAAAACAAAGTTTTGACACGTGCGTCCCAAATGGCAAACGCAAAGTCGCCGATCAAATGATCGACACACGCCTGACCATAGCGCAAATAGGCGCGCAGAATCAACTCGGCATCTGGTAGCCGTTGATCTGTTTGAAGTTTGCTGCCTAGCTCCGCCCGCCCGTCAATCCGCGCATCACACACAATCGTGCAATCCGACAAAGTTAACGGTTGACGATGCGGCGCTGGTGCTACGGTCAAATTGGCGAGCAAATTGAGCGTGTGAACCAAGCCGACATCAGCATCCTCAAACAATCCTTGACCATCACGCCCGCGATGCGCCAATGCTGTTTGCATCTGATCAAGCCATGCCCGCCGAGTCGTCACATCATGAAACTGGGTGATACCTGCGAATCCACTCATATTCTAAATTATTGCGCATTTGGGCATATAACGCCTATAGGCAATATTGACCTCAACGATTACAATATCAACTGAAATGTCTGAATAGGAGTAAGCGCCCAATGGATCTCTCGACATATATTCGCTTAGCGCGAAAATGGGCGTGGCTGGTTGTACTAGCTGCGTTTATTGCTGGTGGCATTACCTTTATCCTCAATACCGGCACCCCCCCCACGTATCAAGCATCTGTCTTGCTTGCCATTGGTAACGCCACAAATTCAGGCAATCCCAACGCCAGCGATATGCAAATAGCAGGGCAATTGGCAGAAAACTACATCCGGTTACTGCGCACCTATGAAGTTCAACAAAATATTGTCGCGGCTGTGCCCGGCTTAGAAGGTTTCCCACCAGAATTTTTGGGTAGCATTATCTTTGCCAGCCCCCTAGAGGGCACAACCTTTATGACCATTACGGTCTCGTATGTAGACCCCGTGATGACTGCCGCCATAGCCAATGAAGCCGCTACCCAACTCATCCTCCAAGCGCCGGGGTTAAGCGCTGGCGAGCAACAACGCCTTCAGTTCGCGAATGAACAGGTCAGCCAACTGACAGTGCAAAACGAAAACCTCCGCACCTTGCTTGATGAAACCAATCAACTCATCCAAACCACCACCAATGAAGCAGCGCTCGTCACGCTCAACGAACGACGCACTGCGATCTTGTCCCAATTGGCTCAATTCACCAACACCATTGCCCAGTTTACACAACAAAGCAACGACCTCGAACAACGCAGCAATAAGCTAGAAGTAAAAGAAGCGGCACGCATCCCCACCAACGCCCGTACCGTCAATCTCTTCAGCACAACTATCGTCGGTGCCCTGATCGGTGCTGCCCTCGCATTGGTTGCAATCATTTCCATTGAATATCTGGATGATGTCATTCGTTCTAGCGAGATTGCCGTGCAAACCCTCGGCTTACCTGTCTTGGGGGCAATCATGCACATCGGCAAGCGGACGGATAAATACAACGACCGTCTTGTCTACAACTATCCCTCAATGTCCCCGGTTGCAGAAGGCTATCGCACCTTGCGTACTAACCTCCTGTTCTCGACCGACAATCAAAACAAGGGCGTCTACGTCATCACCAGCCCCAGCCCCGAAGAAGGCAAAAGCATGACCACCTCCAACCTTGCCATCACGATGGCATTGGCAGGATTGCAAGTGGTCTTGATCGACGCCGACTTGCGTCGTCCTAAATTGCACGAGATTTTCCAACTGGAAAACAACGTCGGTTTAACCACGTTGCTCTTTGCAGAACCCGATGTCGTGGAAAATATCAGCGCCGCTGATAGTGATGAAGCAAAATTGCCAGCGAATCTACGCCAATGTTTGCAAAACACCTCCGTCCCTCGCTTGCGGGTGATCACAAGCGGGTTCATCCCATCCAATCCCACTGAAATCCTCGGTTCATCGCTGATGCAACGCTGGATCGCAACCTTTCGCAACTCTCCCGGCATCGATATTGTCCTTATCGATAGCCCGCCCACGTTGATGGTTGCCGACTCGACCGTGCTGGCTGCCACTGCCAAAGCGGATGTACTGTTGGTCATTGATGCCGGTAAGACACGGCGCGGTGCTGGCATAAAAGCCAAAGAACGCTTCACGCAATTGGGCTTGGAGGTCAAAGGGGTCATCCTCAATCGGCTTAACCCCCGTGATGAAACTTACGAGTATACCTATTCCTATGGGTACTATTACACGCCAACACCCAAAGCCAATCAACGTGGCAAAAACGGAGGCTCACGTCGTGATGCCAAGTCTGTTGAAAAACAGACCGAAGTCAATATAGGCACAACATCCCAACCTGACAAAGAGTAGCCGTCATTCTACAGGGTGCGAGAAGGCTTAAGTTTGGAAAATGGTGCTATCCGTTTAATTTGTCCGGATAAATGGATATCTTGTTTTTCAAAATTTAAGCCTTCTTTTGTATAATGTAAGTGAAATCTGTGGATCTAGGCAATGCCCTAGCCTCACAATACAATAGACAACCTTTGCCATGAGGTTGTCCCACTGATGCCAAAACGCAGTCTAGTCTGCGCAATGTTATATGAGGACGATGAATGCAAACAACAACCCCACGAGATGATAGGTCGCGGTTAATGCTTCGGCGTATCACAAGGATTGCCACTGGCGCACTCGTTGATGCCGCTGTGGTAGTCGCAAGCTACCTAATTACCATCGCCCTCCTCACTGTGAGTGATCCTGATTACGAATCGTTTAACGCTGATTTCGTACTCCTGCTGCTCATTGCCTTGTGCATGGTGGCTTCGTTGTATGCGTTTGGGGTTTATAAGCGCCTTTGGCATCGCACCAGTGGCTATGGTGTAACCATCATCATCAATGCCGTTGTTGTCGCAACAGTGGCGATCATCTTTGGCATCCTACTGCTTGCCCCCAATGCTCTGGCTATCCAACTCATTTTAATTGGCAATGGCTTTTCGATGGTGATCTTTGTCGCGCTTCGCTATCGCTCCCGGCTGATCAGCGGTTTAAGCTGGCGTTGGAATGCCGTCATACGGAGTGAATTCCCGCATTCAACCACGCACGTTTTAATTATCGGCGCAGGCGAATCGGGACAAGTCTTGGCGTTACGGCTCAAGCATCGCTATAGAAGTGCCCATAATCGTTATAAAGTTGTCGGCTTCATTGACGATGATTTGAGCAAACAAGGCTTATATGTCGAAAGTTGTCCGATTATCGGTACACGCCATGACATCGTAAAGCTTGCAGAAAAACACAAAATTGATTTGATCGTCGTCGCAATCCACAACATTAGCGGTCCCAGCTTTCGCGAAATCCTAACTTATTGCGAAAAAACGAAAGCGCTCATCAAAGTTGTGCCTGACCTGCAAGAGATGGTCAACGCGCGACAGACGACCGATGTCCTCCGCGATGTCCAAGCTGAAGACTTGATCGGGCGCTCACCAGTTACCCGTTATGAGGGCGTAGACTTGTCCCCCGTGACAGAAAAAACCATCCTCATCACTGGTGCCGCCGGTTCTATCGGTTCGGAACTCAGCCGCCAAATCATGGCGTATCGTCCCACGAAAGTCGTTATCCTCGACAATAATGAGAGCGGTCTGCACGATCTCTTTATCGAACTGCAATCCAAGCATCCAGAGTTAAATATCTTCGCCGCCTTGGTCGATATCACTATTCGCCCGGTGTTACGCACGATCTTCGAAACCCATCAGCCGCAAATCGTCTTTCACGCTGCGGCGTATAAGCATGTGCCGATGTTGGAAAACTATCCCCACGAGGCGATCCGTGTCAATGTGGTCGGCACACGTAATCTGGCTGAACTTGCCCAAGAATACAATGTTGAACGCTTTGTGTTGATCTCCACCGATAAAGCGGTCAACCCATCCAGTGTGATGGGCGCAAGCAAACGCCTATGCGAGTTGATACTCCTTGCACTCTCCCAAAACAAGTCGAAAAACACGCGCTTCGCCGCAGTGCGGTTTGGAAACGTCCTCGGCAGCAGGGGCAGTGTGGTGCCCACCTTTAATCGTCAGATTGACAGCGGCGGTCCAGTCACGGTGACGCATCAAGAGATGACGCGCTACTTTATGAGCATCCCCGAAGCCGTTAACCTGATTATCCATGCCGCCTGCATGACCAATGGACACGACATCTATGTCTTACAAATGGGCGAGGTGGTGCGCATTGTCGAACTCGCAGAACGCATGATCCGTCTTCGTGGGCTACGCCCCTATCAAGATATCGAAATCAAATTTACAGGGATTCGCCCCGGCGAAAAAATGCACGAAGAACTCTTCAACGAGATCGAAAAGCCCGGCGAAACACAGCACCCCAATATCATGAAAGTGGATAACGATAAAAGCTCAATGATGGTTGATCATTTCTGGTCAAAAATCGACACTTTGATTGAAGAATCTTTTGCAATGGGCAGCACAGCGCTTCATAAAATGACCGTCATTATTCAGGATGAACCATCGCCATCCTTGAATGGTCATCACGGCGAACCCATTCCGAGTGAAATCCAATTCCGTACACCCTGATTTCCTAGTGGAGCAAGACGGCGTTGTTCGACTCTACAACACACTCTAAACTTGCGAATTCAATTCCAACAGACTCCTATAAGGTTTTGATATGACTTTCACACCTGATCCACTATCCCCCAATGAGGGTGAACAATTGGCAGTTGTTGATGCCAATTCGCGCTATGTAGAAGCTGAACCTAGACGGCGTGTTCGGAGACGGCGGCGCAAAGGGGGTATTGTCCGGCAGATTATGAAACGCCTAGGTCTTCGCCGGCAGATCAATGGGGTTTTGATCGCTATCGTGAGCCTGGTCGTGATCTCATTGGTAGTCTTTATCGCCCTGATCGTAGACTCCTTCACACGAATCAACGCTTCAATCAATGGCTTAGAACAGGTTTTGAATGCTGTCCAAAATCGCTCAGGTGCCAATATCTCCATAAAGGATTTTGAAGATCTTCAATTAGGGGTGATTCAAGTCGGTGATCAACTGGAATTGGCGCAAAATCGCCTCAATATTATTCGCCCCTTCAGCACCACGAATCCCGATATTGAACTCACCTTACGCAGTTTGGACATTGCTCGAAGACTGACCGATGCCTCCGAAGCCATGTTGAGTGGCTTACAACCCGCTTTGTTTTACCTTGTTGCCGGAGAAGACGAAAACAGCAATTTGACGCAGATTTCGTCAGGCGACCGCCTCGTTGAACTTTTGGATGTCGGGCGTGAACAATTCCTCAAGGCGCAGGAACAACTTGCCATAGCCCAAACACTCTTGGCGGAACTCACTATCGAGAACCCGCCCTTAGAACTCCTGCGCACGACCGAACGGATCATTAGCTTCAACGAGCAACTCACCAGCATCAATGACGTGCTCTTGAACTCCACAGATCTTCTCAACGTGGTGTTAGGTCTCAATGGTCAGCGCACCTATTTGATCCTTGCGGTCAATAATGACGAAATTCGCCCGTCGGGTGGGTTCCTCAGCACATGGGGGTGGTTCACTGTTCGCAACGGGCGCATGGTGGATTACGACTACAGTGCTTCGACCCGCACCAGTCCTACCCCGCCCGATACGAGCTTGGCAAACACTTTCAATATCCCCTACTGGTGGATTCAATACCGCCAACCTATCTATGCCGCATGGGATGGCAGTTGGAGCGCCGATTTTCCATCTACTGCATCCAGAGCCATGTGGTATTACAACGAAGGCGGAAACGAACACGCCCCGATTGATGGTGTCCTCTCAGTGGATATCACCGCGTTTGAATATATTCTCGGAGTCTTGGGGGAAGTCGAAGTCGCCAATGAAACGGCGGATGAAGTCGTCACGGCGGCAAATTTCCGCGAAATCGTCTACGACATTCGCGCCTATAGCACCGGCGCAGAACCACACAAAGCCTTTGTCGCCGCCACCTATGCGGCAATTATGCAAGAATGGCAAACAGCCTCGCGCGATCCAGAACTTAATAGCCGGATTCTTGAAGCCCTGTTGCGCGCTGTTCAAGAAAAACACATGATGATCTACCTCGCCAACCCACAACTCGATAACGCCATTCAATTGTTAGGGTGGTCTGGCGATCAACATGAAGAAGCAAATAGCGACTATCTCATGGTCGTGGATAGCAACTTAGGCAATAAATCGAATAGCTCCGTCTTGCGCAACTTGACCTATGATGTCGATATTCAAGCCAACGATGTTCTCTCCAAACGCCTCACCATCGGCTATGAGTATCCTGCTTCATTGGCGGATCTTGACCCTGCCGTCGATGCTGAATTTCATGGACCGCTGGACTATTCGACGATGGTGCAAGTATACGCCCCAACCAATACCGAACTGGTCAGCAACAGCACCGATATCATGCTGCCGATTGTGGACGCACAAAGTGAACTTTGGTTAGCATCAACATCTTTCGTCGTTCCCTTTGATGACTCTCGCCGAGTCCAGTTCAGTTATACCTCGCCCAATCTCATCCCTCGTTTTGGGAATTACGGGCGTTATAAGTTGTTGATTCAAAAGCAACCGGGCACGATAGGCGATACTGTCACTGTGCAAGTGCTTCTACCGCCCAACACCAAAGTAGTCGAGTCCAATCCAGCACCCGTTGCCACTTTTGCGCTTGACCGTCCCATTGTCGAATATCAATTCACCTTGACGGTCGATCAAGAAATCGACCTAATTTTTGAATACAAACCGGATTAACGAACTCAATCCGTCATTCACCTTTTCCAAATAATGCAGCACTGTGATGGACAAAATCATGAAAAGTGCCCATCACAGCGCTCATGGACATCCTAAGATTAAGGATATTTTGCGTTAAATTGGGATAAATTTGGGATAATCAAGGGATATTATCGCACATCACACTCGAATCGAGGAATTATGAAAGTGCTTGTCACAGGCGGTGCCGGGTATATCGGCAGCCATATGGTCAATGTCCTACTGGAACGCGGTTATGAAGTGGTCATCTATGATAGCCTCGTCACTGGGCATCGGGAGTCTGTTCCCGCCCAAGCAACATTGGTAGTCGGCGATCTGCTCGACCCTCAAGCCATCGAACAGTTGTTTAATAGCCATCAATTCGATGGTATCTTCCATTTTGCGTCCTACATCATTGTGCCCGAAAGTATGCAAAAACCCTTTAAGTATCTACGAGATAATGTCGTCGCTGCCTCCAATCTACTCGAAGCTGCCGCCGCCCATGGGGTTAAGCGTTTTATATTGTCTTCTACTGCTGCCCTGTTCGATAAACCTCAGCGCATTCCCATTGATGAAAAAGAACCCGTTATCCCCGGTAGCCCTTATGGGGAAAGTAAAGCGATGATCGAGCGCCTGCTCTACTGGATGGATAAAATTTATGGGCTAAAGTATTGCGCTCTACGCTACTTTAATGCTGCCGGTGCCCATCCGAACGGACAGATTGGCGAAGATCACGCGCCCGAAAGCCACCTCATCCCGATAGTGCTGCAAGTGGCTTTGGGGCAACGTGACTCGTTAACAATTTACGGAGATGATTATTCGACGCCGGACGGTACTGCCGTGCGCGATTATATCCATGTGCTAGACCTTGCCGCTGCCCATATCCTTGCTTTCGAAGCCTTAGAACATGGCGAAAGCCGTGCCTATAATCTTGGCACCGGCACCGGTTACTCGGTCAAACAAGTGATCGAGTACGCCCGCGAACTGACAGGACACCCTATTCCGGTGGTCTATGGTCCGCGGCGTGGTGGGGATCTAGCAGCATTAGTCGCAGACTCGACCGCGATCAAGCAAGAGCTAGGATGGCAACCTGCCTACCCAGACCTACGACAAATCATCGAAACGGCGTGGAACTGGCATAGCAACCATCCAGCAGGTTACGCTTCGGCAAACAAACCCGGATAAGGCAGGTTTGCCGATTGCGAGCGTTCCAACCATTGCGCCAACGGTTGCGCCTTCGTATCACGTTCCGAAAGCACAGGTTCTTTGACGGGCCAATCAATGCCGATGTCGGGGTCATTCCACAATACCCCAGACTCGTTGACACCGTTATAGGAGCCTGTGCATAAATATTCCACTTCGGCATAGTCCGACAAAACACAATAACCGCGCGCAAACCCAGCGGGTGCCCACATCTGCTTGCGATTTTTGTCCGATAGTTTTTCGCCATGCCACTGACCGAGGGTAGGTGAACCTTTACGCACATCAACAGCGACGATGAAGGCTTCCCCCTGCGACACCCGCATCAGCTTCCCCATCGGCGGTTCCCACTGAAAATGTAATCCTCGCAGCACATTTTTCGCAGAACCCGCTAGATTTAACTGCACAAAAGTGGTCGGCAAACCGACTTCCGCGTAAATATCATGGCGATACACTTCCATAAAAAACCCGCGGTGATCGTCAAAGTATTCGTGCGAGAACACTTTGACTGCGCCAAAATACACGCCTTCGACATGGATCTTCATTCGATTAGAAATCTCTTCTGGATAGTTAAAATCAGCCAAAGTGTAGTCGTTTCCCAACAGAAAGACAACGCACTGCTTAAAGACTATTTGTTTTTCCAAATCCTATGCCGATTTCGCCGCGCACTTCTAATTGATAGGATATAATGTCAGGAATCATGTCTCAATCCATGTAAAAAATTCCGTTGTAATCGCAGAAACTATGTCGGATTAGTCAATAGAGTATCGAACGATGCAGCAAATCATCACCCACGATCAATGCAAGCGTTGTCAAGAATGTTGCCGTTTTCGCGAGAATCGCCAATACTTTGCCCCTGTTTTCACCCCTGATGAGGTCGAAGCAGCGCGTACTGCCGCACCCACCGTCAACGCTACCTTCAAACCAGTCGATGGCGATCTGTTTCAGATTCAACTCCAACCCGCCTTATATCCTGATGAAAATTATCAGTATGTCTGTCCCTTCCTTGATGAAGCTGGCTATGCTTGCACCATCTACGAGGTCCGTCCGTTTGATTGTCGAATCTGGCCCCTGATCATCCTAAAAATCCGTGAGACGGGCAAGATCATGCTGGCGCATTTTACGGGGGAAGTCTGTCTTGCCATGCGCGAGGTCAGCGAAGCGGAATTGCACACCTACACTACCGAATTCGCTCGCTATGTGCGCGGTGCTAAATTCATTGAATTTCTAAAACTGCACCCCGGCTTAATCTGGGAACATCATCCAGAAGGTGGCTACATCACGGTTTCCATCGATGACCTCACCGCGCTGTTTGCCGAGAAAACTTCATGATTACCAGACTCGCAGAGCGTTTCTTCAAAATCCGCCCCGATGAAATTGGCTTCGTACTCACAATGGGTGCCATCTTGTTTATGAACGCCCTAACATTGCAGATCACCAATGTGGTGTCGATCAGCGGCTTCCTCAATGAAGTCGGTGCCAATCTATTCATCATTTTGTGGATAGTCGAAATGATCGTCATCATTGGCACTACGGGGATTCACAGCTTGATTGTGGACCGTTTTGATCGGCTCTCGCTGCTCAAACTGATCAGCTTGTTTTTTGCGGGCTTGTATCTCATCTTGACGTTCATGTTTCTGATCGGTTTGCCGGGGTGGTTGAATTATTCCCTGTTGTCACTTTTTGTCGATCAACAACTCTACTTCTTCCCGATCATTTATTGGATTCTAGCAAACGACCTCACGCACCCCAGTCGATCAATTCGTCTATTTCCAGTCATCGCCAGCTTCGGCATTATGGGCGACATCGCCGGTTTAGGCATAAGCGCGGGAGCCCCTGGGGTACTGGCAGGACTGGCACTGCCCAATACCACTCTGCTCATCCTCGTAATCATCGCCTACCTCGGCATTTTCGTCGTCTCATCGGGCTTAAACAAAATCCCACGCCGCGAAGTGCAACGGCAACACGAAACCGTTCGCGAAACGCTTAAAGAAGGACGTGGTTTTGTGCAGGATGTCCCCGCTTTTCGTTATTTGATGTTTTCGCTATTTATTATCGCCGCCGTGATGACAATTATCGAATATCATTTCTTAGCTTTAAGCGAGTCATCGTATCAGAGTATTGATCAATTTCAGACTTTTTACAGCGTTGTCTTTCTGATCCAAACGATTGTCGCTATCGTCGTTCAGTCCTTGCTGACCAGCCGCATCATCAATTGGTTAAATCTGAAAAACACATTCCTGCTAATGCCCGCCACTGCCCTATTCGTCACCATCGTTGGCATGATTTTCCCCGGCATTGTCAGTGCCACCTCAGGCTATTTAATGGCTAAGCTGGTATTGAACGGCATTGATGATACTTCGCGAAAATCATTGCAGGCTTTCGTTCCAGAAGAACGGCGCGGTCGGGTAAGCTTATTTATGGATAGCTACCTTTATGCCAGTGGCGTTATACTTGGGTCTATCATTCTTGGGTTCACGCTGATTGTCAGCGGGGGTATCGCGTCATCAACCTATATCATCATCGGCATTCTGCTTTCAGCACTCGCATTGAATTGGATATTACGAATGCGCCGCTCCTATGATGCCAGCTTATTTAACTGGCGCTTAAAACGTCGTCAACACATGTCCTCCATCCTTGATAAACTGGGCTAGTTAAAATAATGAGTTGAAGAGTAAGTAATCGTCCCTAGAAATGTCCTACCAGAACGATTTATCACGGAGCGGTTAACTTACCAATGGCACGCTATGCACCTGTTGCATCCGTGATTCGCTAAATTTGTCGTCGTTTCACGATCCCCCTATTTGGGAATAGTTTGGAGAACTGAAAAATGACACCCGTTTCATCTGATGCGCAAGGTGCTAAAGCTAGGTTTATCTCTATTCGTATCAAGTTGGCTTTTGGCTTTGGTCTCGCCTTTACGCTCATTTTTGCGGCAATCTTCTACTGGTTCTATGGTTTTGGCATCAATGTCGCGCGCACGCAAATTGGGGAATCCCTTGTCGACGTCCTCACTGCCACAGCGCTTAAAATCGACGGTGATGTTATTGTGGATCTTTATAACAACTCCGAACCGACGCTCTATGATGATCGCAACGACGAGGACCCCGATAACGATGTTTATTTCACTGATGACCCTCGTTTTTGGGAAATTGCCCAGTTTCTCTATAGCGTTCGTGAGCTAAACCAACACGCATTTCCTTATATCTACGTTGCCAGCACAGACCCCGAAGACGAAAATGATTTCTACTACGTCATTGATGGCTTAGCCCTTGAAGACCCACTCCCAGAATGGATGGTCAGCTTCAAAGAAGGGGACGTGACAGACAGCGGCTTGATCCTGCGCGGGTTAAATGGCACAGTGACCGGTCTAAACAACCCCTACGAATGGCGCGATGAGTGGTGGGTTTCGGGCTATACACCGATTTATAATGCGCAAGGGCAAGTGGTCGCGGGTCTCGGTGTCGATTATCTAGCGGGCTACCTGCGCGAGGTTGAACGCAACATCCTCACCGTTGCCCTGCCGGTCGTTACGGTGACTTTTGCGGTCATGTCTGCGTTGGTCTTCTTCGTCTCCAGCTTTATCAGCGCGCCTTTGATCAGGCTTTCCGTCGTTGCCGAAGAATACGGTGAAGGGCATTACGATGCTGTACTCAATGCGGAACCCAACACCTCCTTCCCCGATGAAGTCACCACCCTGCAAACAAACTTGGTGCGCATGGCGGACAAGATCGCTCAGCGCGAAATTAAACTCAAGCAAGAAGTCGAAGAGTTGCGTATTCAGATCGACCATTCTCGCCGTGATGAACAAGTCAAAGAGATCGTTGACGATGATTTCTTCCAACAATTGCAATCACGCGCCGGACAACTCCGCGCGCGCCGCAAGAGCGAAGCAAATGACGACTCTGCCAAAGGTATCTCCGGTATCTCCACGACCGATACTGCCAATACTGAGAAAGACCGCCTATGACGCCACCTCATTCCCATGTCCCCATTGTAGCGATTTGCAATATCGCTGAAGCCTTTTATGATTTTCTGATTAGGGTGCCCGATTCAGACTCCCATCTCAAGGGCGAAGCCTATCGCGGGGATCGCGCTATCGTCTGGATCGGTGCCGCCAAACTGGTGATCACCAGTTTGGCGATCCCGCATGAGCCGTATCTCAAACAGCACGCGGGCTATACGGGCACGCGCTCGACCAGACCCGCCACCAATAGCCATCTGCTCTGCAAAGATATCGCCAACGATCCAGCGGTACTGGCTGAGATCGTCCAATTTGCCGGAGCAGGTGCTACCATTCAGGTGGCACCCTATGCTGCCACGCGCGAATTTTACGATCTGGTAGACCTGCTGCGTACCGACTATCACCTCACCGTGCTGTTGGCAGACACCAACGAGCGCGATCACATGTGGGTGCGCGATTACATCGACACCAAAGCCGGTTTTAGGGTTCTCACCGCACGCTGGTTGCCCAATGCCGAAGACTTGCTCTTAGAAGGCATCGTCTGCCCCAACAAAGCCGAAGCCGCCCAAGTAGCCCATTGGTTTATCAATCGTGGTCAGGCGTGCATCGTCAAAAATGATATTGGGGAAAATGGCTTTGGCAATGTCATCATCCACCCCTCTGAGTTTGCCGACAAAGCCGCTATTCTCGATCACCTCAATGCCTCCACCGTGTTGGGGGTGCCGCCACTCACAGTAGAAGCGCTCGTCGCAAATATCGGCACTAGTTCCCCATCCTTCGAGGCGTTTGTCCCGCCAATAGGGCAAGGCGCACCCTATTTGACCTACGTCTCGGATCAACTGTTTCACGGATTTGGCGATTTTTGCGGCGTGGTCATCGGTCATGAACTGACCGAGCGCGCATGGTATCCCACTTTGGTAGAGAGCGGTCTCCGCATCGCCCAAGGCTTACAAAAGATGGGCTATGTCGGCTTTTTTGACCTAGACGCCATCTGCGACGCCGATGATCGGATTTATTTACTAGAGGTCAACACCCGCAGGACAGGGGGCACCCATACCCACGACTTCGCCCACTTCTTCTTTGGTGCCGATTACCTGAGCCGCGTCACCCTGTTAAGCGACGATACCTTGTCCAGCAGCGGCATCCAAGACGTAAACCTGCTTCACGAGGCAGCAAGTGCGTTACGCTATCCTATTGGCGATGAAGAACGCGGCATCTTCATTACCGGCACGTCCGCGCTCGAACGTGATGAATTCGGCGTGATCATTGTCGGGCGCGACACTGCCGATTGCGTCGCCCTACAAAGCACCCTCGTCGCAACAGTAGCGCGTTTCGCCAATACCCAAAAATAAAACGGATACGTTTAAGGCGTATCCGGTTCCAAAAACGCTTCAGGGCACGGTCTTTCGTGTCCTCAAAGGAATCTTGCCACCTCTTACTACACAGTTTCGCTGGTGGGCATGTCCTCTTCCGGTTCTTCCACAAATTGCCGGCGATAGAGCTGGGCATAGAGACCGTTGAGCGCCAACAATTCCTCGTGATTGCCCTGCTCCACGATCTCACCCAAGCGCATCACCAAAATACGATCCACTTCGCGGATGGTGCTTAAACGGTGCGCAATCACAATACTGGTGCGCCCCTGCAAAATCCGATGTAAGCCCGTCTGAATCGCTTCTTCTGTTTCGGTATCAATATTACTGGTCGCCTCGTCCAGCACGAGGATGCTATGGGGGTGATGCAGCAACGCCCGCGCCAGCGCAATGAGTTGCCGTTGCCCCTGCGACAAGTTCGCCCCGCCCGGCATCAGCATCGTATCGTATAACTGCGGTAAGCGCTCAATGAACCCATTAGCACACGCTGTTTTCGCCGCCTCGATCACTTTCGCACGCGGGATTGAGTCATCGAATAAGCTGATATTTTCGGCAATCGTGCCTGTGAAACAATAGGGATTCTGTGGCACCACCGTCACCGAATGGCGCAAATCATCATTCGACAGATCGCGCACATCAAAACCACCGATACGCACGCTCCCCTCGGTCACATCATAAAACCGCCCCACCAGCCCCGCCAACGACGTTTTGCCCGCGCCTGTCGCCCCTACAACCGCGACACGTTGCCCCATCGGGATGGTCAAATCCAAATCATGAATGACGGGATGCCCGTTCTCATACCCAAACGTCACTTCATCAAATTCCACCGTCAGCGTTTGCACTGTCGGCTTCACCGGGTGATCTGCTTGTACAACTTCCGGTTCGACATGCAGCATTCGCGCGATTCGTTCGCCCGCCGATAGCGCCGTCTGAATCTGCGCGATCTGTTCTGATAAGCTCACAATCGGCTCAAACATGCGTCGGGTATACTCGACAAACGAGATCAACATCCCCAACGTCGCCCATCCCATCAACACGCCTTGCCCGCCCCCATACAGCACAAAGGCTAAGCCAATGGTGGTCAAAATTTGTAGCACCGAGGCGTAACGAGTGTATTGGTCGCGCAGCAAAGTGTGGACTTCGCGGTATTCAAGATTCTTTTGGTTAAACCCTTCGCGGCTGATGGGCTGGCGGTTGAAAAGCTGCACGATCAACATGCCACCAAACTGCTCGTTGATGTATGACAGTGTTTCTGCCACGACCCGATGATAACGCCCCGAAGACTCACGTAGGCGCTTGCGGAAGTAAATCGTCATGTAAATCATCACAGGCAAAACGATAAAGCTGATCAACGCCAAACGCCAATTGATCAGCAGCATCGCCACGATAATGCCGATCAAAGTCATCATGTTGCTTGCCACCATCACGATACTGGTGGACATCAGTTCGGTCAGGGCTTCGATGTCATTAGACATGCGCGCCACCAATTGACCGACAGGCGTCACGTTGAAGAAGCGCATATCTTGACGCATAATGTGCGCGAACAAGGTCCGCCGCAAATCCAGCAGCGCATTTTGTCCAACGGTCTGCAACAAATAGATATACCCAAAACGCAAGACGAAAATTGTGATCACCACCACAAAATAAGCGATACCAAACGGAATCACCTGATTGATATCACCACTCGTGATCGGTCCATCCACGACCAACTGTATCAGATAAGGCAGCACGACAGACAATACCGAAACTGCCAGCAAGCCCACAAAGACGATCCCGATCTGGAGTTTGTAGGGGGATAAAAATTGCCCCAACATGCGCAGTAGGTAGCGATCGGTGATAGATTCCTGTTGCAACTCAGTCGCAGTGAGTCGTTTCATCCCATTAACTTGAGGACCGGACGCGCTCAACTTCTTCCTCCATCACTGGCTCTGCTTCTGACACCGCAGCATCGACACGGCTATCCCCACGTTCACGGGCTGCCATGTGCGCATAAACCCCTTGTTGAGCGATCAAAGCGGCATGGGTGCCTGATTCCACGATCTGCCCATCATCCATCACCAAAATCAAATCACAATCTTTCACCGTCGAAATCCGGTGCGCGATGATCAAACTGGTACGCGCTTGCAAAACCGCACGCATATCATGCAGGATGTCAGCCGCAGTGCGCGTATCCACGCTCGATAGGGCATCATCCAAAACTAAAATCGCTGGGTCGCGCACAATCGCACGCGCGATAGCGACACGTTGCTTTTGCCCGCCGCTCAGCATCACGCCTTTTTCGCCAACCAGCGTGTCCATGCCGTGTGGAAGCTGTGCCAAATCATTGCTCATGCGCGAGATATGCGCAGCACGAGACAATTCTTCGTCAGTAGCTTCGCGCTTGCCCATACGAATATTTTCGCTCAGCGGGGCGCTGAACAAAAAGGTCGATTGCGGCACATAAGCAATCGCCCGCCGCAAATCTTCTAAGTCCAGTGTCCGCACATCATGTCCATCGACCAAAACGCGCCCCTCGGATGGGTCAAGAACACGCGCGATCAAACTGACCAGTAGCGTCTTGCCGCAACCAGTCGGACCAATGATGCCGACGACCGTCCCTGCGGGGATATCAAGGCTGACGTTGCTGAGCAAGGTCGTCCCTTCCATTTCGACGCTGACATGCTCAAAGCGCAAATCCCCGTGCGGCGCTGGCAATGGAACAGCATCAGGTAATGAAGCGACCTGTGTCGGTTGGATCAACACGGTTAACCTTGTCAGCGCCCCGCGTGTCTGTTGGTAGCGTTGATAGGTCATACCAAGTTGCAACAGCGATTGACTGATCCAACCAAGATAAAGCAAAAACTGGGTGAAATTGCCGAGCGTAAATGTCCCTTGCACCGCCAAAATCCCGCCAAACAAGACCACCACGCCCATCGTGGATTGGCTGATCATATTCGGCAACATGCCCACCGGTTCGTTGCGTCGTTTGAAGAATAACCAACGCCGTCGATATTCGATATTTTCGGCAGCGAAACGGGCGTTGATGCTATCTTCACGTCCGAAGGTCTTGATTGTTTGAACACCGCTGATGGCATCTTGCACCAACGACGCCATTTTTCCCGCTTGATCTTGAACCTGCTCAAACATCGGTGTGAGCGCAGCCCCCGCCCGAATTTGAAACGTCGTCGACACCAGCAGCACCACAAACACTAATGCCGTTAGAGGCAAGTTGACGAACGCCAACAGGACAAAGATTACTAATAGGTTGAAAGAGGCACTGAAGGCGCGATTAAACCCAATCGCCAACAACCGCCAAATCATCTCAGTATCGCTGTGGATGCGTGAAATCAGATCGCCAATCGCTTGACGTTGATAAAAACTATTGTCTAGTCTCAGCAAGTTTTCGTATAAGTCTCGGCGGATATCGTAATTGACCGCATAAGCGATGTTGCCGCTAAAGTGGCGCATCCCAAAAAACGCAACAATCGCTATGATAGCAATACCGATCATGAGCGCGATGTCGCCCCACATTTGATCAAAACGAACCCCTTGCTGAACATGATCGATGATCACACCGATGACAAAAGGTTCCGCAGCGGTCGCAATACCGCCCACCACACCTGTGAAGAACGCCCCCACCGCGTCCCATCGATGGCGCATAATATACGCCCACAACCATCTCATATCCGCAACCGGCACCTGAACTTCATTCGAAGCGCCAGACACCACAACCCCCGCGAGATCACTCACGACAGACCTCACTCCTAAACTTACAATTTGCATTGAGAGAGAGTGTGAAGTGTACCCGAAAATCTAAGACCATTACAGACCAATTGGTCTGTAATGGTTAATCAAAACATGCGAGTTTTTGGTGAGGGCAATAAACAGGAATGGGATTCGACTGACAAGGATTGGGCAGGGGTGCCCTTAGGGAAGCACCCCTGCATAGTGAAAAAAGCTTAAAAATCTTTCCGCTCAATCAAAAAAGCAGGCACCAACGAGCCGCCCCCTGCCGTGACATTCAAAAGCGATACCGACGACAAACGGGTCAAGCACCCGTGCACCGTGCGGCCATAGAAGACATAAGGATCGGCATCCACATGACGGGCGCTGATATCCAACTGCCCATCCACCCACGAGGGAAACTCGCGCGTGATCGACTCCACCCGTTCTTGCACCACAAAAGGTTCAGTCAACGCATGTTGTAGGGCGCTACTCCAGTTCTCTGCTTCACATTCCCACCCCAAAACCACGCCTTTACCGCCATATTCGTCATTCGGCTTTAAGACCAGTCGGTCGCGATGATCGGTCACAAAAGTGAGCAAATCCACCTGCTGCCCCTCATACTCGGTTTTGCGGTCGCTTACCAAACGTGTCCATGGGATATGCAGCGCAATTGCCTGCTGCTGTTCCGGCGTGAACAAATGCGCATTCCGCTCATCACTGATAAAGGCAAAACTGGCTTTCTTCGCCATCAGCTTGCAACTGAACGAATTAGTTAAGAAAACGGCATGGTCACGATATGCCTGTACAATCGGGTTATCGACACCCATCCTGTGAATCAATTCACTGATGAGGACGCGCTTGTAGATCACATCAATTTTCCGACTGCCTGCCCATAATGCGCCGTTCCGATATTCGACTGCCCGCGGATCAACCAGAAAAGACGAGGTACCCGCCCGCTCAAACGAAAATCGGCTGATCTCGTGTTCATTCAGCGTCGGCACATCTTGCCAATCCATGATGGCGATTTGCGGGTTGGCGGCAGTCCCGCCCCAATCGCGATACCCTTGCAACAACGCCTTTAATAGCTCCGCCAACAAGGGCATGGATTGAACATGGTAATTTGTCTCAAATCGCTTCATCAGTTCAAGTCCGTGAAACAGATCATTGAGGACATCGCCATAGCCCATGCCAGCGGGCGTTTCGGCATTATATTCGACAAATTGGAGGATACCGTCATCAGCTCGAAAAAAAGAGTCGAGGCGCGAAGTCGTCCACGGGATGGCACCGCCGATATCGAGGCTAAATAACTGCTCTTCGTAAGCCTCCAACGATAACTGCTGACGCAGTTCTGGGCTATATAAACATGCCTCGTGCGCACGGCTAAAAGCACCAAGCAAAATTTCTGTCTCTTGTTTCAGATATGCCCATTGATCGGTGAAATAGAAATGGGGACGCAACACGGTACAGATCGGGCGGTTGCCAAAGTAGAGACCCAGCTTGTGCAGCATACTCCGCATTTCGCCATCAGTATCCGCCGCGATCTGATCATTCAGCAGTTCATGATAAATCTCTATCGCCTCGCGCAGCATGAAGGTTCCCTTCTACTTGGTGTTTCCCTGTGAATCAAGCTCCTGCGCAAGCCGTCCCCACTCATACCGTGTCCGCGTTTGGGCGGCAGGTTCAAGGGCATAGCCGATACAAACATCCGCCATCGTCTTGACCATCCAATCGAAATGCCCGCGCCCCAACGAATGGGTATCCATATCCGGCGCTGGATTCATGAAGTCAATGGCATAAGGCACACCATCCTTGATCGCAAATTCGACAGCATTCATATCGTACCCAAAAGCACGATTCAGCTTAAGGGTTGATTCGACCATCAAATTCACCAATGCCGGATCAAAATCATGCTCCGGCAAATAATTATTGCCGTACACCGGACGGGGGGTGTATTTCATGACATGGACATGTTGCTGCCCCAGCCCCATACAACGCCCATAATTGTCCCATTGAATGAACTCTTGCAAGATCATCGTCAGCAGTCCACTATCGTTGTACTTCTCAAAAAGCTCATCCCACGAATGGACGATATGCACCACTTTCCACCCGCCGCCATGCGCATCCTTCAACACCAGCGGGAACCCTCCCAGATATTCGACGATATCGCCCCATGGCACGGGATAAAGCAGGTTGCGCAAACTCTCTTCATGGACGATGCCGGGCACATATTCCTTATTGGGCAATACCACCGTCTTGGGGTGGGTAATCCCCATCTTGTCCAGCAAGGATGCCCCAAAATACTTATCGTCACTCGTCCACATAAACGGATCGTTGATGACCTTACAGCCTTGTAGCACCGCATTCTTGAGGTAACTGCGATAGTAGGGAACTTCGTGCGAAATCCGATCCACAATCACCCGATACGGCGTCGGTTCATTCATGCGCGTGCCGCCGATACTCACATATTCGGCAATCACCCCCGTGTCCTTCGTCCGACGGTTAACTTCATCAATAAAGGCGGGGGGCCACGACCATTCACGCCCGACAAACACGCCCACCCGCTTCAACCCTGTATCCACCTGATTTGTCATGATGCTTCCTTTATCCATAAAGGCGCACAGGCGTACAACCTGTGCGCGCAAGCGCTCAATCGATCAAATAACCATTAATCATGCCCGAAGATATACTTCGGCACTACGCGCTGCCAGTAGGGCCAATCATGAATCCAGCCGTCCCATTCTCGCAAAGCATTGCCGATTCCTTTATTCCACAACATGCCGCTAAAGTCGCGTGTCCATTGCAATTGCGGATCACCCTTACCCGCCACAAGGATAATATCTTGCCGGCGCATCGCTTCTAGGCGACCCCAATCATGTTCGTTCGGGACAAACTGCATGGGGTTGTACTGATAGACCATCTCGTCGCTGTACCCCCCCGTGAAGCTGCGAATATCATATAAACCGCAAATCCCAATCATGCGCTGAACCTCATGCGGGTAGCGGAGCGCAAAGCCAGCGGCATGGTACGCCCCAAACGAAGCGCCCATCGTCATCGTGAAGGGGTTCTGATTCTTCCAGCGCATAAAGGGCAATACTTCATTGTGCAGGTATTGAAAATACAAGTGATGCCGATACGCCCGTCCGCCCGGATGCGCCCACCAAGCGTACCAAGTTTCCTCGTCAATGGCGTCCACACAAAATGCTTGCAACCATCCCCGTTCCAGCGGTTCGCGCAGCGCATCCCACATCATGCTCCGGTCTTCCCATTCGTAATAACGCCCTTTGGAAGTCGGGAAGATGATGACCTTCGCGCCAGCATGTCCAAAAACCAATAGCTGCATATCTCGGTTAAGCGTCGGGCTGTACCAACGATGATGTTCTCGATTCATGTTGACCTTTGACCTTTGTTTATGCGCCAATTTTGGCGGCACGCAAGGCGGCATCGACTGCCGCAGTGGGGTGAATAGCACCAGCCCCCTGTTGATGATGTGGGACACTCGTCAATGGGGTGGCAGTCGCCATTAAGATGGAACGAATCTCAATCGGCGTCAAACTGGGATTCGCCTCGATAAGTTGCGCGACGACCGACGTCACGATTGCCGCCGCGACCGAAGTGCCATCCACATGTTGGTGTCGCGCATCTATCAATTTGTGTCCATTAATGCGTGCTTGCAGGGTGGCATACAAACGAGCATCAGGACGTTGCGTTTGTTCGCGCGGCAACCCCAAATCGCCATAACCGCTCATCAGTAATTTTTTGAGCGCCCGCTCGCCTTCCGTTTCCAACAAGGGGCCAAGCCAATACGCCTCACGATCTACCGAAGAACCGGGCAAGATCGGCGAAGCGATCCACCGTGCTGGGGCGACCACATCTGGTTTCTCGCTACCGTCTGTGGCGCATCCATAATTGCTATGAAAACCCATCCAGCGCGACCGGTCGGCGGTGTTGCCATCGTCATAGCCCCCCACCGTAATCGCCTCGGCAGCACTGGCAGGGGGCAGTATCTCGCCCACCCCACGATTGCCCGATGCGGCGATCACCGTCATACCCATCGCCGTCAAACGAGCGACAGCTTTGTGCAAAGGGTGTTCGGGATCGGTGCTGACGTAATCACCGCCGACCGACAAATTGACGACACGCACGCCGAAACGTCGCCCCGCATCCATCAACCAGCGCAACCCCCGCAAAATATCTCGCTCTTTGACATGACCGCGAGGCGTACTCACCTTGATCAACACGACCGACGCCGCCGACGCAATACTCCGATAACGCCCGCCCGACACCGCGCCATCCCCACACGCGATTACACTCGTCATCTGCCCATGCCAACTCAGATCGTCCACTTCCTGCACAGTCGGTTGCTCCACCACATGCTGCGTCGAAGCATCGACATGTATGAGAATGCGCCCCTTGAGATCAGGGTGCATATAAAAACCAGAGTCGACAAAGGCGACCACCACGCCGCGTCCCGCATAATTCGGCAGTGCCCCCAACCGTTCCGGCGTGGAAAGGAGCGTCGGCGCAACAAAATCATCGTGTGGAAAATTTGAGTGAAAGATCATGACGATACGGTACTCGATGCTGAAGTCTCAGCCATAAAAACCACGAAAACAGATTTAGCCCGTTTGCCCCGTGCGGGTCGCGCCCATCGCCGCAGCCGATGTCGAAAAATCCTGAACGAATCGTTCTACATATTGTCCCACCAATGCCTCAACCCGTGCCGCATCGGGCGACACCACCACCAAGACCGCATGGTAGGGTTTATCGACACGCCAGACAACTTCGGGGTCGTTGTACGCCGACAGATCCGGGTATTGTTGTTTTGCCAAAGTCACCAAAATACCACCGTAATCCCCCCGCACCTCCGGCAACACATACGCTTGTCCCCGTAATTTGCCGATCTCTAAGCGCGCCCATTCCCGCCACAAATTGATATTCGTCGCTTGCTCAATCATATCGCTGAGGAATGCCCCCCCCACGCGCGCGGCGATCTCCAAGAAATAATATTGCCCGTCCTCGTGCGCCTTGATGAATTCGCCATGAGTCACGCCATCCACTAAGCCGAGCGCTTTGATCACTCGCTTGTTTTCGGCGATCAAGGCGACGGTATCTGCCGAGTCATGCGGCAAAATCCGCGAGTTGAACACCCCACCCCCTTGATAGACATGCAAGGGGGGTGCGCCATATTTTTGCACGCTATTAAAAATTATTTCGCCATTGACGGTCAAGGCATCGACATGAAACACATCACCGGGGACAAATTTTTCCAGCAAATAATACGACTGCTGATCCCCCAGTTCATCCAACGCCCGCCACACCTGCTCGCTATCCGCCGTCTTGCGGATGCCCATCGATCCGGCTTCCATACGCGGCTTCAGCACCCATGGCGCGTCCACTTGTTCCATGTAGTCCCGCAGTTGATTATAATTTTTGACCCCGATGAAGGGCGGCACCAAAATCCCGGCGGCTTGTGTCATTTGTCGCATGGTTAATTTATCGCGAAACGCCCGTGTTGCTGTGACCCCAACTCCGGGTAGGCGCAAATGCTCGCGCAAAAGCGCCGTCAACTCCACTTCAAATTCATCCAATGGCAAAATATAATCGATCACCTGCCCACGACACATCCAACTGACGGTGTGGATGACATCTTGATAGCGCCGTAAATCGGGCACCAATTGAAGTTCATCAATACTCTCGTGGGGCCATGGTTCGTCCCGCAGGTTTTCTTGGATCAACAGAATGACTTTGCAACCGAGCGCTTTCGCGGTCTGAAGCATGACATCACCCTTGTAGGCGCTCGAAAGAAATAAAATTGTCAGGGGTTGGCTCATCGTTATTACATCACCTTACGCTCGTGGCGAATCTCCTTAAGAATATATCAAGAAATGTCCCTCTTGCCTAATTCAAATGACATTCATTCTCCTTATTTAGAGGCATTAACGTCTAGCGTTCCAAGCAGAGTTCCGTTATAGTAGACATGTTGCCGATTTTTCATTCAATAAGCTATCCATAATCTGCACATGATCAGCCCTAAAGTTTTCTCATTATTTTACGTCGCCGTCATTTGCGCCGTTGTAATGCCCTATTTTCGTCGCTTACCAGCCCTCATAAAATCCCAACCAATATCCATCTACTCAAATCGACAAAGCAGACTACACTTCTGAAACACACATCCGCTCAACAATCGTTAAGGACTCCACTGTGAACCGCGCTCAACAATTTGTGCTGGCACAATTCGCACTTTTCGCGCTTTTTGGCATCGGCTTTATCCTGTTGCCCTTCACTCTCGGCGGCGATCTCCGCTGGATGGGTGGTGTGCTGATCGTCATCGGCGGGGTGATCTTGGCACTCGCCATTTACGAACACAATGTCCGCAATCAAGCCTTGCCCAACATCGAACCCACCCCCAATCAAAAAGTCGCGTTGATCGACTCTGGTCTTTATAGCCAGATTCGCCACCCCATCTATACCGCCGTCTTGACCGTCGCCTTCGGCATTGCGCTATTTCACGGGCATATCGCGTTACTCGCGCTGGCGTGCGGCATGGTCATTTTCTTCACCTACAAGTCGATGTATGAGGAAACTTTATTGACCCAAGCGTATAGCAAGTATGAAGAATATGTGAAACATACTGGGCGGTTCTTGCCATTTCTATAGATTTGCGGTGTAATCTGTATGGGGGTGGTTTCTCATCAGCAGCATCCACCCTTTCACTCTTAATATTGGTGACTACTCAGGTATAGAAACAGAATAAAATAATTAGGGAGGCATGAAGACGTGAAGAAAAACAGGAAAATACCCCTCGAAACGTGGATGTAGGGGTGGATTAGGCGCTTGTCAATCGTTCGTTAACATGAAGGTTTGTGCGCCGATCCCACCCATTTACCGCCAATGGTCATTTCTCCCTTTATTACCGACCGTTTTTCAGCCTGAGCAGTTACTAATATTGTTTCATTTTTCTGAATCCAATTCTCATCAACCCAAGTTTTTATCCAATCATCTTAAGGAGCAACTCATCATGAATGTGCCCACACTTCCGGGAATCACAGCCCAAACTGTGACGACTTCTCGTTTGACGACGCGCGTGCTGTTCAGCGGGCAAAACGACGCCACAGCTGTGCTGTTCTTGCATGGTAACGCCTCGTCTGCCACCTATTGGGAAGAGACCATGCTGGCATTGCCCAATGGCTATCGCGCCATCGCTCCCGACCACCGCAATTACGGCGATGCCGACCCATCCGTGAAAATCGATGCGACGCGCGGCATGGGCGATATCGCCGACGATGCGATTGCGCTTCTTGATCATCTCGACATCGCTCGTGTTCATGTCGTCGGGCATTCTATGGGTGGATCGATTGTTTGGCGCTTGTTGATGGATCACCCCACACGCTTCATCAGCGCCACCGTCGCGGCACCCGGTTCCCCTTATGGCTATGGCGGCACCAAAGACCTCGCAGGTACCCTTAATTTTGACGACGCCGCTGGCTCTGGCGGTGGAATCGTTAACCGCGACTTTGCCGCACGTATTGCTGCTGGCGATACCAGCAACGACAACCCCGGCAGTGCCCCGCGTGTGGTCATGAACCAATTTTATTGGAAACCCCCCTTTGTGCCTGCGCGTGAGGAAGACCTGTTGCTCTCGCTGTTATCCACCCACATTGGCGACCAAAATTATCCCGGCGATAGCGTCGCTTCTCCCAATTGGCCCTTTGCCGCCCCTGGCGTCTTTGGTCCCTCCAATGCTTTATCGCCCAAATATGCGGGGGATGTGACCCGCCTCTTTGCCATTGATCCCAAGCCGCCGATTTTGTGGGTACGCGGTGCGGACGATCAAATCGTCGGTGACATGTCCTTATTCGATGTCGGCACGCTCGGCGCACTCGGCTATATGCCCATTCCCGGCTATCCCGGCACCGATGTCTTCCCGTCCCAGCCGATGGTTGGGCAAACGCGCGCCGTGTTGGAGCAATACAAAGTGAGCGGCGGACACTATACTGAAGTTGTGTTCGAAAATTGTGGACACACTCCTTACTTAGAGCGGTTCGAGGAGTTCAATAGTCTCCTCGCTCAGTTCATCGGGGGAAATCGTGGGTAATCCGGGGCATGATATCCCCGTTAGCGTTACCATTTAGTGAATTTTTCACTGCTACCTTTTAGGAGTTTTTTCATGATGAAGAAAATGGTTTTACTTGCCCTCGTGGTTATCCTCGTGATGGGCGCAGGGTTGGCGGGGGCGCAAGACGATACCCTCAAAATTGGTCTCTTGACCGACGAATCCGGACCACTGACAATTTATGGATTTGAGCTGGAATATGGCTTCAAACTAGGGCTGCTGTATGCTGCCGGGATTGACCCGATGGAATACGACAGCATTGATGCCGCGCTTGCCGATGTCGTCATTGGCGGGCGTCCTGTCGAAGTCTTGGTGCGCGACAACGCCAGCGACCCCGACACCGGTGCCAGCCAAGCGCGCGAACTGATCGAAAATGAAGGCGTCGAAATCTTAGTGGGCGCGCCCAGCAGCGGTGTGACCACCGGTTTGCAGCAAGTCGCCCTCGATTACTCGGTCGTCTTGTTCGCCGCCCCCGGCGCTTCGCCCGCCATTACCGGAGCAAATTTCAATGTCAACACCTTCCGCGTCTGCCGCAATACCTTCCAAGACTTCTTGGCGTTCGTGCCTTATGCCCAAAGTGAACTTGGCACCGACTTCGTAATTTTGGCGGCGGACTATGAATTCGGTCGTGCCTCGGCAGCCGCAGCCGAAACCGTCCTGGGTGGTGGTGGCATTAATTTCGTCGTCCCGACGATTTACGCCCCGCTGGAAACAACCGACTTCACCCCCTACCTCCAACAAGTTTTGGACAGCGGCGCAAATGCCGTCCTCCCCATTTGGGCGGGCGATACCAGCGTGGCATTGTTCCAGCAAATCGAAGAACTCGGTGTGAAGGATGAGATGGCGGTCGTGGCGGCATTCAACTCCAACGACATCGTTGCCGTCAGCGACCCCAGCAATATCGGCAACTCGTCGTGGATCGTCTATCACTACACCCTGCCGCAAAACGAAATCAATGACTGGCTCGTGGAACAACACATCGCCGCTTATGACGATGTGCCTGACCTGTTCACCGAATGCGGTTTCGCCACTGCCCAAGCGTTGGTTGCCGCCGTCACCGCCACCGAAGGCGATACCCTGCCCGACTCCTTGATCCCTGCCCTCGAAGGCTTGACCTTTGATGGTCCCAAAGGCGAATACATCATCCGCCCCGGCGACCATCAGGCGCTCGTGACTATGTACATCGTGCAGTTGGATAACCTTGATGACCCGGATCAGAAGTTCTATAGCCTGCTTCAGGAAGTCGCCCCGCTGGACAGCGCCCCCCCGTGTCAAGCGCCAGAGGATCGTTGTGCCATGAACGAAGAGTTTATGGCGTCCATGGGGTCGTAACACCCCCTCTTTGTTGTTTTAACGCTCCCCGCCGAACCAATAAGACGGTTTGGCGGGGGGCAAGGGTCGCTGATAACGAAACACCCCTTATCAAACACAGCACATAAAGAAAAATCACGCCTTATGTCTCAAAAAACTATCCTTCTGGAAACTCAAGACTTACGCAAGTCATTTGGTGGGTTGGTCGCGGTGGATGGCGTCACACTACAGGTGGAGCGCGGCAGTCTGCATTCGATCATCGGACCCAATGGAGCTGGCAAAACCACCTTTTTCAATTTACTCACGGGGAATCACCTCCCCACCAGCGGCACGGTTCGCTTTCGCGGACAAGACATCACGAACACCCCATTGCATCGCCGTGCCCATCTGGGCATGGGGCGTTCTTTTCAAATTACCAATATCTTCCCCAACCTGACAGTTCTTGAAAATGTCCGCCTTGCCGCCCAAGCGCTTGGCAAAGACAATTTCACCCTGTTTCGCCGTGCCGACTCGTTCAAGCCTTATATTGATCGAACGCTGGCAGTCTTGGAATTGGTCGGCTTACGGGATCAAGCCCTCTCGCCTGCCAATGTCCTTCCACATGGCGGCAAACGTAAGCTAGAACTCGCCATCCTGCTCGCGCCCGATCCCGAACTCCTCTTGTTGGATGAACCCACAGCGGGCATGGCGTCGGAACAAGTGCCCGAACTCATCGCCACCATTGACACGATCCGTCGTGAGGGCGGCAAAACAATTATCATGGTTGAACACAATATGGGCGTCGTCATGGGGGTGAGCGACCGCATCACGGTCATGAGCCAAGGACGAGTGCTGGCAGAAGGCATCCCCAGCGAAATTGCCGCCAACAAAACAGTGCAAAATGTCTATTTGGGTGACTTATACGGTGATCTGAACGAAGCAGCAAGGACAGGTCATGGTGGATAACCTCCTTGAAGTCCGTAATATCGAGACTTTTATCGGGCAGTTTCACATTCTCGAAGGCGTCTCCGTCAGCGTGCCGCGCGGCAGCATCAGCGTGCTGCTAGGTCGCAACGGCGCGGGCAAAACCACCACCCTCCGCAGCATCATGGGCATCACCCCACCCCGAAGCGGCGATGTGCTCTTTGAAGGCAAACGCCTTAACGGGATGCGCCCTTTTGCGATTGCCAAATTGGGCATCGGCTATGTGCCCGAACACCGTGCTATCTTCAAAGGCATGAGCGTGCGCGAAAACCTGCAAATCGCTGAACGCAAAGCCGGCGATCTCGCCCGCAAAGAAGCGTTTATTTACGACTTATTTCCCGACTTGGAACGCTTAATCCAGCTTGCAGGCGGCAATCTCAGCGGCGGACAGCAACAAATGTTGGCGATTGCGCGCGCCTTGGTGCCCGACAATCGTCTGCTCTTGATCGACGAACCGAGCGAGGGACTAGCACCCGTCATCATCGAACAACTGATGACCGCGATCCGGCGCTTGTCCGGGCAGACAACCGTTCTTTTGGTGGAGCAAAACTTTCGCATGGCAAGCCAACTTGCTGACCGCTTCACCATTATCGAAGAAGGGCGCAGCGCCGTAGACGGGCAAATGTCAGTGCTGAAAACCGATAGCGCTTTAATTCAGAAATATCTCGGCGTCGCATAGCCATCACGTAGCAACACACCGACTCGTGAAAATGACCAGACCGTACATTTTGAAAGAAATTCAATGAGACCCAATGCCTTAATCGCCGGACTAATCGCCATCGGGCTATTGGTTTTCGGCTTTCTGACCACACCCGATCTCGGCAGTTTCGGCATCACCGTGATGTCCGGCTTGTTTCAAGGGATGCTCCTCTTTTTGGTAGCATCCGGGCTATCCATTGTTTTCGGCTTGATGGATGTCCTCAATTTCGCACAAGGTTCCTATTTCATGGTGGGCGCTTATGTCAGCTATGCCATTCATCATGATCCGAGCGTCACCGCCGCTATCCCCAATGCCGACCTACGCTTTATAATCGCCGTTCTCAGTGCGACCGTCATCGGCGCGATTTTAGGGGTATTTTTAGAGCGCGTGCTGCTGCGTCCGCTCTATTCCCGTCCGATCTTCCAAATCGTTTTGACCTTCGGCGTCGCCATTGTCATGACCGAAGCGGTCAAGTTTGTCTGGAGTACCACCCCCTACAGTTGGACGAGTTTATTCACCTTGCGAGAAGGCTTCTTTGAGCTTTTCGGACAACGTTTTGCCGTCTACCGCCTGTTTGTGATCGCCATCGGCTTTATTTTGATCATCGCCATTGGTCTCTTGCTTCAACGCACGCGCATTGGCATTATCATCCGCGCCGGTGTCGAAGATCGGGAGATGGTCGAAGCGCTAGGCATCAATGTGCGGCTGGTGTTCACACTTGTGTTCACAATGGGCTGCGCGGTCGCTGCCTTTGGGGGTGCCATCGCCGCGCCCTTTCTAGGGGCATCCATCGGCTTAGCCAACGCCTTCCTGCTCTCCGCTATCGCCGTCGTGGTCTTAGGCGGTCTAGGTTCCTACGGAGGCACTGCCATCGGCAGCTTACTCGTTGGCTTAGCGGTCGCCGTCGTCGCCAATTTCGCCAGTTCCCCCAGTATTGGTTTGCCTGTGTTGTCCAGCATGACCCCCATGCTGCTCATGATACTGGTCTTGCTGGTGCGCCCTAGCGGTTTATTTGGCAAGGGAGGCTAAACCCATGCTCCGTCGCACATTAAACTCCAATTGGTTTTACATCCTGCTCTGTGGCTTTTTGATCCTCTTGCCGCATCTCATCGGCTGGCTCACGGGGGACAGCCCATTAGGGGTGCGTGGTCGTCCTGTGGGGCAATCCATCTATTGGCAAGGCATCTTCATCGAAGTCTTCATCTTGGCGGTCCTAGCGATGAGCTATAACCTCATCTTTGGGTTTACTGGGGTGATCTCATTCGGGCATGCACTCTTCTTCGGCATTGGCGGCTACATCCTCGGTCTGTCATTGGAATATACCGATATGACCGCCGAGACGGGGTTGCTGGTCGGCATCGTGATTACCCTAATTGTCAGCACTCTTCTGGGCTTGGGGATCGGGCTGGTCTCGCTGCGGCTCAAAGGCGTCTATTTTGCCATGTTTACGCTGGCGGTTGCCGAAATGTTCTTCATTTTCTTTGGTCGGTTCGCCCTCACCCGCGCCGAAGATGGTTTCTCCCTCACCGAACTCCCAGAGTGGATCGATCCCACGCGCAATCGGTTGGTCTTCTATTACATCGCGATGACGCTCTTCGTGTTGACCTTTATGTTCATCCGGCGCTTGATCTTCTCGCCAACGGGGGCTGTCCTGTTGGCAATTCGCGAAAACGAAGACCGCGCGAAAACCATTGGCTTCAATACCCTCGCCTTCAAGCTGCTGGCGATCACTTTGGCAGGGGTCATTGCCTCCCTTGCCGGCATCTTACAGGTCATCTTCAATAAAAAGGTCGGTCCTGAACTGCTGAATGTCAGTTATACGATTGACCCCCTCTTGATGACGATCATCGGCGGCACCGGCACCCTCACCGGACCCATCGTCGGGGCAGCGGGTCTGCACCTCAGCGACCGATTGCTGCGCGATCTAGTGGTCACCGTGGGTGACACCAGCATCGATATTGGCGCAAACTGGACGCTCATCTTGGGCATCATTTTTATCGTGGTGGTGCTTATCTTCCCTTATGGCATTGTCGGCACGGTTAACCGCTGGCGCGCCAAGCGACGTGCCTAAGCTGTTATACCCATTCTCGGATGCAATAGACCCATAAAAATAACGGGAGCGCCGATCATGAATATCACGAACGAACAAAAACACCTCGTTCAAAAGACATTTGGCGAAATCGCGGATACCGAACGCCTTGCCACTCGCCTCTATGAACGCTTATTTGAAATCGACCCAACGACGCAAACCCTCTTTATGCGAAATATGGCAGAACAACGCACCATGCTCCTTCTGGCAATTTCCACAGTGGTCTACGGTATCAACGATATCCCCGCTATCTCCCCTGCCATCCAACATCTCAGCAAGCGACACGTCGGCTATGGCGTCACGCTTCAACACTGGCATAATATGAGTCCAGCTTTGATGGGGGCGCTCGAAGATATGTTAGGCACAAGCTTCACGCCCGAAGTCCGCGATGCTTGGCTGGCTGCCTATGGGGTGATTACCCAAATCGTTATCGACACCGCCTATCCTCATGTCGGAAACACGTCCATGTGAGCATCTTCGCATCCTAATATGCCAGTGCCTCACGGCAGAATCCGCTTCTTCACATCCTCAGTGGAAGTACATCTCATCCGTACTTCCACGTTCATTTCCCCACCAGTAAACGCTATATCGTTTTCCAAATCACCCTTATTGATATTAGGTATCATCACATGAATTTGGTTAAGCATTAACATCATCTTACTAATAATTTTAATCCTCACTAGATACCATGAATTTTGGATACCGTTCGAGGTATTCAAATCTGTTCATAAAGTCCATGTTCTTTAGAGGAGTTCCCATATGAATTTCGCACGCTTCTTTATGCGTCGCAGCAGCTTGGCGTTGGTCATCATCGCTGTCCTGTTGCCGTTCGCATCGGTTACCGCGCAAGATGCGGTGCCGGTTCTGATTTTGCCAGTGGATCAAGCCAATTTCCTGCCCGGCGCCCTGTTTGATTTCCGTGTAGAAATCCACACCGACGCGATGCCCGAAGATGTCACTGTCACTGTCAATGGCACCGATGCCAGCGAACTATTTGGCGCTGAAGCTACTGTCGAAAGCTGGTCGTTCGGTTCTGAAGAGAACCCCACCCCCGCTCAATCGATGATTTGGCGCGATTTGACCGCCCCCGAAGCTGGCGAATACGTCGTTGAAGTCACCACGGGTGGCAACACCACCAGCGTCACATGGACTGTGCGCGAAGCTAGTACCGAACGTGTCGCCCAAAACGTTATCCTCTTCGTTGCTGACGGCATGACCGTACAAATGCTCACCGCCGCGCGCTTGGCGCGTGGTACGGTGCAAGGTCTGCCCACCAATCCCTTGATGGTGGACTCGGCTCCCTTTATCGGTTTGTCGCACACCAGCAGCATCGATAGCCCGATGTCAGACAGCGCCAACACCGCCAGCGCCTTGAACACCGGTCATATCGGCAGCATCAACGCCACCGGCAGCTATTCTGACACTTCGCCGGATAGCCTTGATGACCCCCGCGTCGAAACCTTCGCGTCTATGGTCAGCCGCGTCTATGGCATGTCCGTCGGCGTCGTCACCACCGCCGATTTTAGCGATGCTACCCCCGCCGCTGTGTGGGCATCGGGTCGTAATCGTGGCAACGGCAACCGCAACGCTTACCTCGTACAAGCTTTGGAAGCTGGCTATATCGACGTTCTGATGGGTGGCGGCGCACGCCGCTTGATCCCGATGGCGACCGAAGGCTCGCGTCGTGAAGACGAACGCAACCTGTTTGACGAATACGCTGCCGCTGGTTACACCATCGTCACCACGGCTACTGAGCTGGACGCCGCCGCTGACGCCGAACGCCTGTTGGGTGTCTTCAACCCCAATGATATGAACGTTTGGTTGGATCGCAACGTCTACACCAATAACCTCGGTGACTTCACTGACCAACCCGGTCTGGTGCAAATGACGTTGGCTGCCTTGAATACCCTCAACCAAAACGAAAATGGCTTCTATCTTTCGGTCGAAGCCGCCAGTGTTGACAAACAAATGCACCCCTTGGATCAAGAACGTGCCCTCAGCGATTTGATTGAATTCGATCAAGCACTCGCCGCCGCCGCCGCTTGGGTTGCTGAAAACGCTCCCGACACCTTGATTGTCGTCACCGCCGACCACGCGCATGGCTATGAAGTCTTCGGTACCGTTGATGTCACTGCCTTCAACGCCGCCGCCGATGATGCCGGTCGCCGTGATGCCATCAATACCTATGCCGATGCCCAATACCCCAACTACCCCGATGCCAATGACGACGGTTTCCCCGAATGGGCGGATGCCACGATTGTTTTGGCGGGTAACGTCAATAATGGTCCCGACCGCACCGAGAACTTCCAAGTGAGCGAAACCCCGCGCGTGCCCGCTATCAGCGTTGACGGTATCTATGTCGACAATCCCGAAGATGACGCGAACGGTATTTTCGTCTCCGGCAATTTGCCTTTGGGTAGCGGTTCCAGTGGCGTCCACACCTTGGCAGATAACCCGGTCTTCGCATGGGGACCCGGTGCCGAAGGCGTCAGTGGCGTCTATCACCAACGTGAAGTCTTCTTCATCATGGCGAACGCTTTGGGTCTCAACCCGGCTGCCGCTGAATAACCATCCAAGGTAAACTATCCGGTGCTCTTCTCATTAAGGGGCACCGGGTTCCTCCCCCCAAAAATAGATTTACGAACATAATTCTTGATACCCGTCCAACTCCAAAATTATCGAGGTCTGTGCAATGCCTATACGATTTTTTGCCCTAGTCGCCATCAGTCTGCTGGCAGCCTGTTCACCCGCCAACAATAGTCTACAACCTGTGACCCCTCTACCGACCAGCAACGCGGAAGCCACGATTGCCCCTACCGTTGAATCAGCGTTGCCGACATCCACCCAAATGCCAACAGATGGGGCAGCAATAGGGGCAGCCACCAGCACCCCGCTCACCATTAATTTGAGCATGGGCGAAGCGCGCGCTATCGCCGCCGCCACCGACGCCGCCCTGCAACCCACACCGCGCCAACCGATACTCTTTGACTCCGAGCCGGTCAGCATCCAATTTGATGAATTCTACGATGGTTACAACATGCGCACGGGTTTAGTCTTGTCTGACAAATTGGTCTCGCTCGACGGCAGAACGGCGATCCTTGAAGGCTACATGGCTCCTCCTCTGAAAGCCGAGCTTGATTATTTTGTTGTGACGCGCATTCAATTATCATTTTGCCCATTTTGCAGCACCGCCGCCGATTGGCCCGATGACATCGCTCTCGTTTATATGCCCGAAGGGCAAGGTGCCCTCGCTACAGATCGCCCCGTCCGCATCATCGGACGCATGGAAATCGGTCGGTCGGTCGATCATGAAACCGGCATGGTCAGTCTTGTGCGTCTGTTCGCTGACCGGGTGGAGATCATCGGTTGATCCTGCGCCTCGAAAACCTTACCCATACCTATAAAACAGCGGGGCTAGAGGCACGTACCGTCCTCGACATTGGCATGTGGTCGCTCGGCGATGGTATTCAACTCTTGGTGCGCGGTGTCAGCGGCAGCGGCAAAACTACCTTGTTCAACATCATCGCTGGGCTGTTACGCCCAACAACAGGGGAAGTTTATCTTGGAGAGCAAGCCCTCTATAGGCTGCCCGAAGCTGTTCGGGATCGCGCACGTGCCCAAAAGATTGGCTATATTTTCCAAACTCATCATTTGCTACCCGCCTTCACTGCCCTCGAAAACGTCATCATGCCCTTGCAATTCGCAGGCACCTTGCCTGCGTCTCATCGGGCAGAGTGGGCAAAGCAGCTCCTCGTTCAGGTTGGTTTAGGCGACTACCTCCATCATCGTCCTAGCCAACTCAGCACCGGACAGCGTTTGCGAGTTGCGGTCGCACGGGGACTCGCCAATCAGCCGTCGCTCATCCTCGCCGATGAACCTACCGCCGCGCTTGATCCCGATAACGGCGCGGTGATCATGGATTTATTGCAGACTGCTTGCCGCCAAACCAACGCCACCCTCATCGTCGCCAGCCATGACCCCGCACTTGCCGACCGTTTTGACCAGCAAATCAACCTGCACGCCGGCAAGATCACCGCCATGCCACCGATTGGGGAGAGAAAACTTCATGCGCTATGATTTTTTCCTGGCATGGCGCGGCTTACGTGCCCGTCCAGTACAAACCCTGATCACCATCCTGATTATCGGGCTGGCGGTCGGCTTACCATTAGCGGTACTCAGCTTGGGCGATGGCGCACGTCAAGGCATCATCCGCGCCAGCGACCCATTCGGGGTTTTGGTGGTGGGTGCCAAAGGCAGCGGACAACAACTCGTCCTTAGTACCATCTTGTTACAAGGCAATCCCGTTGGCAATATCCCCTTCACCGTCTACACCGACCTGCAAGCCGACCCGCGCGCGGCGCTCACCGTCCCTATCGCGCTTGGAGACAACATTGGCGGGGCGCGTATCATCGGTACTTCTGTCGATTTGCTTGAACTGCGCCCCACTGTCAACGACCCACCTACATTTCGCATCGCCGCTGGGCGGTTTTTTACAAGTGACTTTGAAGCCGTCCTTGGCAGCAGTGTCGCGCGCACGCTGGGCTTACAGCTAGGCGACACCTTTTACGCAGCGCATGGCACCGGACGCGGTTTAGCCACGGATCTCCACGATGAAGCCGCCTATAGCGTCGTTGGCATCTTTGAAAATACGACCAGCCCCTTTGATAATGCCGTCTTCACCTCTGTCGCCAGCGTATGGGAAGTTCATGAAGAGGAAGAAGGGGCACCGCCATCTTTGCTCGACAGTTTAGAGATTGGCGCAGCCGCCGAAACCGACCAAATCACAGCGATTTTGGTCAAACCGATTGGCTTCATTGAAGCCAATCAATTATGGCAAACTTTCGCAACCGGTACGGTTGCCCAAGCCGCCTTCCCCGGTCAAGAGTTAGGTGCATTGTTTGATCTTTTAGGACAAGGGGAGCGCATTTTGACCGCCGTCGGCATCCTCGTCATGGTCATCGCCGGCTTGACGGTCTTCCTGTCGATGTATAGCGCCATTGCCGCCCGCCAACAAACCATCGCCATCATGCGCGGTCTAGGCGGCAACCGTATCACAATCTTTCGCGTCGTTATTATCGAGTCACTCCTCGTTATGCTGATCGGCACCTTGTTTGGGCGCGTCGTTGGCTATGGTGCGGCATTCATTGTGGCAGCAGCCTTGTCTCAACAATCGGCTATCCCTATCCCGCTCCGTTTCCTGCCTTCTTTGGAACCCCTATTGTGGCTATTGCCGCTTAGTCTCGGTCTATTCGCCAGTCTAATCCCCGCCTATCAAGCCTATCGTGTCGATGTCGTTGAGCATTTATTCCCGTCATGACTGCCCTCCTAGCGCTGGCATGGCGTTGGTTGATCCTAATCGTGGGGGGGATCGCGCTGTCTGGTTGCGCCCCCTCCCCACCGCCTGATCTCGCCGCACCGACCGCCACCGAAGCCCCGTTTTATGCCCCAGACTTTACCCTCATGACCTCAGACGGGGAGCCTGTGACGCTCTCCGATCAACGTGGTCGCTGGGTCATGTTGAACTTTTGGGCGACATGGTGCGTCCCCTGTGTGGCAGAAATGCCCATCCTGCAAACCCTTGCCGATGAACGTGCGGATCAGATCGCCTTATTCGGGATCAATGTCCGCGAAGATAGGTCCCAAGTCGCGGACTTCATCGCTGCCCATAATCTCACCTTTCCCATCCTGCTCAACCCGCCGGATAGCGTCCTCTCAGATTATCTGGTCATGGGGTTGCCCCAAACCCTCGTGATCGACCCCAATGGCGAAATCCTCTGGCGACAATTCGGACCGCTCGACCTTTCAGCATTTGGGGAACTGCTCGACTCGCTCATCGCCTCACGACGCTCAAATCCCTAGCCCCCCCCTTATTATTTTTTCGCATCCGTGTTAAGTTCATTAAAATTGGCGCGTGATACCTCTGTCTTTAGACATGGGGAGGGATAGCGCCTTTTTCCTTTCAAGTCCTTGATATTTCCAAACGAATGTATTACACTTCGGCTATGAAACTAACTGCGATTGTGAAATTGTTGCCGACCGACGAACAACGGCAAACCCTGCGCCAAACGCTTGAGCGTGCCAATGCCGCTTGCAATTGGATTAGCTTGCAAGCGTGGGACACGAAAACGTTCAACAACGTGGCACTGCATCACCTGACCTACTATCCGGTGCGTGAACAGTTCGCGTTGTCGGCGCAAGTGGTGGTGCACTGCATCGGCAAGGTGAGCGATGCGTACAAACTGGATAAGAAGGTGCAACGCACGTTCAAACCGCACGGGGCGATTGCCTTCGACAGCCGCATCCTCACATGGCACATTGAGCAGCGAACGGTTTCCATCTGGACGCTTGACGGTCGCGCCGTGATTACCTTCCAAGCGGGTGAAAGTCACATCGAACTGTTGAAGTTTCAACAGGGTGAGAGCGATCTGGTGTATTGCAAGGGCGCGTTCTATTTGTATGCAACGTGCGATATTCCCGATGCAACGCCGATTGACCCTGAAGGCTTTCTGGGCGCGGACATGGGCATTAAAAATATCCTTGCCGATAGCGATGGCACCATCTACAGCGCCAAACATTTGCTCAACGTGCGTCACCGCCACCGCCGTTTGCGCAAGAAACTCCATAGCTGGTCGTTCGCACAGTTGAGGGCAACCATCGGCTACAAAGCCGCGGGCGCTGGCGTTAGATCTGTCGCCGTCGACGCCCGCTATACCTCTCAACAATGTTCGTGCTGTGGTCATACGTCTCGCTCCAATCGTCCTAATCAAGCTACTTTTTCCTGTGTCGCGTGTGGTTTCGCTTGCCACGCCGACCTGAATGCGGCTCGTGTCATTGCGAGTCGGGCGGCAGTCAATCCGCCGTACGCAGTGTGTATCTTGGGCTTCGCGCCCGTCACAACTGCAAGCCCCTAGCTTTAGCTACAGGGCTGTTGCAAAGTCGAAAGAGGACAAATTCAATGAATAGCAGATTTGATAATCCCCACCCCGTCCGACCGAAGGTCAGACGGGGTGGGGATATGCTTTGTGATCCACTGAAATTGTTTCACACAAGACTTTGCAACAGCCCTGCTTTAGCTATGGGGTCGTTGACAGTCAGCAGTCTGGACTAGCCACCTTCGGA
>Ga0209181_10000578_pt1 | contig 67802 bp, 54 predicted proteins | sample MAT05_FD_187208 | JGI IMG/M metagenome (GOLD analysis project Ga0209181, IMG submission 187208) | Freshwater microbial communities from Lake Fryxell liftoff mats and glacier meltwater in Antarctica - MAT-05 (SPAdes) (version 2) | ecosystem: Environmental > Aquatic > Freshwater > Ice > Liftoff... | reverse complement strand
TTTAGTCGATTAAGTATAAATGAAGTTATGCCTGCCACGGTCTCTACGGCCATAGAGATTTACCAACCGGGAGAGTAAGCAGCTGCCCTTTATGGTGATAGAGACAGGCCTCTATGGTGATAAAGACAAGCCTCTATGGTCATAGAGACAGGCCTTTTTATTACAGACCCAATCAGTTTTACTGGTTGGGTTTTTTGTTTGTAAACGATTAAGTATAAAAGAAGTTATGCCTGCCATGGTCTCTACGGCCATAGAGATTTACCAACCGGGAGAGTAAGTAGCTGCCTTCTATGGTCAGCCTTTCATATTTCCGTTTCTATCCTCAGCAAAATAGATAAGGCGAAAAATTTGTTTCAAGTTTTTGTGATACAGATAGTTCTCAAATGATTTTAGTGCTTGAAAATTTTATGAAGGCTTTTTTATTTCTTTTTCTCTATTTTATACTGAGGGTTATTTCCTTTTAGCTGCTCAATGACAAAATTTTTCCTTTAATTTATGAAGTATAATTGCAGTTTTTTATTGGTGCACATTAAAGGATTTTCAGCCAAAAGTGTGGCTGCACAAAGTATATTGTTAAGTCAAGATTCTATTCTAAGCATAAATATAAAGTAAGTATTTTTTACATCATATTAAACCTTCTATCAGCGTTTTTTACAGGCAACGAATGGCATAAAGTCATATTTCATAACTTAAAAAATATTGCTGAAAATATTATTTCCATAATTCCTAAAATATATACGGTTTCCGGTTGAGGGGTTAAACAACTTGTTTTGATTAGTCTTTATTATTTAATTAATCTAAGACTGGTGACATACTTCAATAACTAATACGTTTTTAATTTAAATAATATCAAAACAATGCAGCAAGCCGTCATCTTCCGGTAATGAAATCCATCTACTGTAATTAGCCTTCGAAACAAAAATATCATCACCGGAACTAATAATATAGCCTTTGTTATAAATCAGGATGACGATAATGGCAATCTGAATGCATTAGTATTGAAAATGAATAACAAACTTCACACTACTGTTTTTAAGTTAAGAAATCGTTATTTCTTTATTGATGGAAAGATAAACAAATTTGCATTTGATAATTAATGGTTGCCTATACAACATGTTTGTATGGCCGGAGGTCAAGCAATCTTATATAAATTTGAAACTCAATCTTTTTTGCCCAACTTTTTAGATTTCTAATTTCTAATTTCTTATAATAAAAATGATTATCCGCTATTTGGTACACTCAATGCTAAATATAAAGTCATGATAAAAAAAGCTAAATAAAATTACAAACGGTTTAAGAGTGCGACCTCTATGGTCATCAAGGCAGGCTGCAACGGTTGATGAAAACAGCTATAAAGCCTGGTACCAGAATATCAGCACCAGGTTGCGGATATTCATTCAAAAAACGATGATAGAATAATTTTTGACGGGTATTGCAAACATAAAATATTGTTTCTATATTTAACGGACGGTTTGTATAATAGACAATTTTAGACATGCAAAACACCGGTGTTACTAAACAGATTGTTTGCCAGCAGATAGAAGTTTAATTTTGATTCGCTTTTTATTTATAAGCTTCAAAAATCCATCCACCTGTAGTACGCCCGCCTTTAACCTATCCTGCTCCTACTTCCTGGGATGCGCATATTATTTTTTATAATCCATTTCTTTTTATTAATGCGGTTTTTTGCATAAGCCTAAGATTTCTATAATAGCGAACAAATTTTTTTTAACCTTAAAATTTAATTTTTATGAGCTCAAAAACTATGAGTAATGGAAACGCAAATAGAAGCGAAACATCTGTTGAAGTTCCGTTAACCGGCCAGTCTTTCAAAGGTTTGGAAGGCTTTTCTTCCGGAAGTGAAACAGAAGTTGAAGATGTTGAAGGATTTACTTTCGTAAAGCGAGGTGAAGCTGACAGCGAAGTATCAAACGCGAAAGAAAGCGCAAATGAATCAGATGCCGAAACAAGTTTGGAAGAAACCGGAAGTGCTGTTGCGACTGACGAAGTAGAGCCACTAGATGCTCTTTACGCAAGTTATACCGAACTTTTGGTTGAAGCAAAACAACAGAGGACTGAAGTAATTATAGGGCCTGTGGATAGCCGTATAAGAATTAATACCGTAACTACGTACCCCTGGAGAGCGATAGTGGCGCTTAAGATTACTGCTAAGGATAATTCAAAATGGATAGGTACAGGATGGTTGATCTCTCCACGTACTGTAATTACAGCTGGTCACTGCGTTTATATGCATGACCGCGGTGGATGGGCAAAAAGTATAGAGGTTATTCCTGGATTAAACGATGCTCAGAGGCCCTACCAATCGGGAGTTAGTTCCACATTTAAAAGTGTAACTGGTTGGATAAATAGCAAGAACCGTGACAATGATTATGGTGCTATCATCTTGCCTTCCAACTATCGGCCTGGAGCAACTACTGGTTATTTTGGTTTTGCTGTAAAAGATGATTCGTACCTCATGTCTTCCGTACTCAACCTTTCTGGTTATCCAGGAGATAAGGGTGGAAACCAGCAGTGGTTTATGGCGCTAAAACCTAAGTCAGTACCCGCAAGAATAATTACCTATGAAATTGATACAATGGGTGGGCAAAGTGGTGCACCTGTTTGGATAAAAGTGGGAGAATCTCGTTTTTGTGTTGGTATTCATACCAATGGCCATAGTTCGGGAAACTCTGCCACCCGGATAGTAACAGCAGTTTTCAATAACTTACAGGCATGGAAGAACCTGGGATTATAAAATCAAACAGGGGGAGCGTAAGATGGCTATGCGTCATTTTATTCTCCTCTTGTTTATACTTAAATTTTAGTTGTAATGCAACTCCAAAAACTATGGAAACAAGAGGAACAGTAAAAGGTATAATTGTTGATCAATCAGGTAAGCCTGTTAACGATGCTATAGTAATGATAGTGGATGGAACAACCGAATTTAATGATATAGCATCAGTATCAAATGAAGATGGTGAATTTTACATTTCTAATGTAGTAATACCAGGGAGGTATGTATTGCAAATACAAGGTAAGAATCAGAAAAAAATACATGAGGTAAATTTACAATCGAAGGATATCGTTGTGCGAATAGCCTTTTAAATAGCATTTAAAAAACCCTTCTAGCAGAGTATGATTTGCGTTTTAAGTAAAGCGATAAAAAAATTTACAGTCTGGCAACCTGCCCAACTTTTCAGTTTGGTGTAATCGAAGTAATATTAAACACGATTTATCCACCACTGATGATTTGGCCGCATCGACAGCGATTAAAATCATTTTTACCGATGTTTCCGCCAATTTTAATCCGCCTTTTCCGCTAACAAAATTTCCATTTTTTAAATCCACTGCTAAAACCGCTTTGTATACTTCGTTAAGATCCATTAACAATATTTTACGACACATTAAGTAACTTTTGCCCGCTGGGCTGGTGGCATGCTACCAGCTTAGTGATCAAACATTTTATGAAGCCGACATTTCTTTATTTGGTGTTAATTTTTAAAAGTCAAAAATTTTATAAAACTACTCAGCTGAATTTAGTAACGATACATTTTAAGTCCTGCTCATTTAAAATCAAAAAGAGGTTTTGAATATAAATGTTCATTTATGATAGCTGCCTCTGACGGTGGCATGAATAAGCATTTTTAGTAAGGAAGGCCGCAATTGGACGGTGAGAATTTTGGTTTTAGTTATTGCCTTTCAGGGTACTTATGCTAAATCAATAAACTTTGTAGAGAAGTGGTGAGACACTTTCATCCGCCAAGGTGGAGTACCCGGCATTAGTGGACTGTAAGCCGGTAGCTGTCCCAGGTGATCATCGAGACAGGCATTTTTATTAAAAGGATTTAGATAGAAATATTTTGATCTTTTATTGTTAGCTAACCCTAAAGGAAGGCTCCCAACAGCTACCAGAACCTATATTAATTAAAGGCGAATTAAACAGAAATATAGGAATTTCTTTGGGTATGCGGAAAGCGTTAGACGGTTGAAGGCCATTCCATTCGTGAAAATTAGTTTGGTGTCTTTACCTAAAATACATATACGGGAACGTAAATGTTATTTGCAGGGCGGGAAGTACGACCGGTTATTACATCATCCACAGCTATTTTGCTAACTACGTTGAAAATTCTGATGCAGCCACTATTTTGATTACAGCCGTTGCTCAACCTAAAAAATTGATGGATTAGGTAAAATCGTCGATCACTAATAATGGAGGTATTATTAAACCGATCGCATTAACGTAGTGGAATATTTTAGCCAAAGGATCGATGCAACAAGTGTTGAACATCAGCGGTTTGCACGCCGCTATTGTAATAGGCGAATTGTTGAATAATAAAATTTGAATGGTTAGTTGATCTGACTTAGCCAATGGCTCGCAAAATGGTAACGATTGAGAAATGTTTAGCAATGAAGATGAACCTGGAGTATCGACATGAACGCCTCGACCAGCTTTTTACTACTTATATTATCTCCAGAAGATATTAGGCGACAGATGCATTGGTGCTACGGATGCGTGAACAGGCGAAGTGTCGGTGTACGCCTCGTCTTTTTCATCGGGCCAGGTTGGTAGAATGGCTAAAAACCGGGAACAACGATTGAAAAGCCTACTTTGCAATTTCAGAAATCCACTTTTGCCAACCGGATGTATTGGTTTGCTTTAACTGGTGGCACTTAAAATAAGGAATTGCCAAGAAATGTACTTGTAAACGGCGGCGGACCAAGCCACGTCGTGGGGGGACCTGCTAATTATTCAACCCTCAAAGCTTACTCGTCTATTGTCCCAGGTTCCATAAGGTGTCGGTGCCTGCCCTTTTAGTGGTATTTATAGTTGTTGATAAAAAATAGAAGCTTTGTTACTATTTTATATTATAATTGGTCATAAGTCATAAAATATCGGCAAAAAGATCCTGTTGTTTGTTGTATCAATTCTTTAGGTTGTGTACAATGGCAATGTATGCTTCCTGTGCTTTTTCTTTGCTTTTTCCTTTCAGCGACATCCATGCCTCGTATTTTGCCTTGGCTACAAAATCAAATGGATTGGAGGGTGCATCTGCTGATACGTCTCCTTCTGTTGACTGCTTGTATAATGAGTAAAGTTGTAAAAGAATTTCGTTTGATGGTTTTTGAGGTAATTGCTTGCTATCAATAACTGCTTGTTCAAAAATAGACGTAGACATTACAAAAGTTTAGGAAGTAAATATAGTAAGATAATGGACCTATTCTCAATTTGTTAACGTCGGTTACTTATGCCCAAAAGTTTATTAATGGTGAATTTTATTTTTAGGTCTCTTTTTAAACTATAACTCAGTAATTCAAATTGCTCAATGATATAGAATTTTAACTTTATTTATTTCGTAATTACAAACCACGCTTAATTAAATGATAACCTTTCTGCTTTCCAAGAGATACTTTCCTCTTTTTTGATGTGGATAGATATCCTTTTCCATAAATGTTAAGTAATGCCAATCCAGACCTAAAAAAAAGTCCGGCAATTTGCCAGACTTTACAGTTTTTTTGTTTTCAGGAATTAATAGCGATTGAATCCACCACCACCGCCACTGCTGCTTCCGCCGCCGCCGCGATTGCGATTGAAACCACCACCACCACCGCCGCCGCTTCCACCACGGTTAAATCCGCCACCGCCTCCGCCTTCGCCAAAGCTGCGCTTCTTAAATCCACCTCCACCAGAACCGTCTTTAGGACGTGGTTGAGATTCGTTAACAACAATTTTACGACCCATAATGTCGCTTTCGTTTAGTTGACTGATGGCAGTACGACCTGCTTCTTCATCAGACATTTCTACGAAACCGAAACCTTTGCTACGGTTGCCATTAAATTTGTCAGTTACAATTTTTGAAGATACTACTTCGCCGAATGGGGTGAAAAGATCTGCTAAGTCCTGCTCAGTCATTGTCCAGCTGAGGTTTCCAACGTAAATGTTCATTTGTAAAACTTTAAAAAAATAAATAAAAAACCATTAATGAACACAGCAACCAATATACCAGAGAAACATTTACTTTTAAAACGTCCAGAGAACAATTGAAAACTGTAAAATCATTAAGGAAGTGACGAAGATAGACATTTTATTTAAAAATCATATTTTTCTTAGATTATTTAAAAAGGTTCATAAAAAATTTTTTTTTACGCCTGTTTTCTTATAATTATTGATTTCGTTGACAAATTTTTTAGTGAATTTTTGAGGTGTTATAGGTGAAATAATAACACGATTTAATAATGAAACAAGCCTATCCACACCACCGTAGCGCACACTTTTATAACCGCTGAGCAGGCCTTTACATAGCGTTTGGGCGGGCGTAAAAATTATGCTCCATAAAAGGTGACAACACTTGTTAACGAAAAAATCTGCCCTTTATGGGGGCAGATTTATGATTAGGTTGAGATAATAATAGTCTATTACTCGGATACCACTTCAAACTCTACCTCGGTGGTATTACCATTTCCAAAATCGATGGTGGCCTTGTAAGTGCCCAATTCCTTTACATCATCGGTTATAGAAATGCGTTTGCGGTCAATTTCGTAACCTTTTTGATCGCGGATGGCCCTGCTGATTTGCAAAGAGGTAACGCTTCCGAAAATTTTGCCACTTGTACCTGTTTTGGCACCTATTTTCAATGCGCCATTTTTTAATACGGCTATAACGCTATTTATTTCAGAAAGAAGTTTGGCTTCTTTTTTAGCAATTTGTTTTTGCTTCTCCTGCATTTGCTTCAGGTTAGAAGAATTAGCTTCTAAGGCCTTTTTTTGCGGGATAAGGTAATTTCGGGCATAACCGCTTTTAACTGTCACCAGTTCGTTTATACCGCCCAGGTTGTCTACGTCCTGTATTAATATTACTTGCATATTTTTGGTTTAGTTCCCAAGAGCCCAATCTAAGATTGTGACTGTCTTCGCCACCGATATTTTCGGAACGAATTAGGGGTGGTTACTAAAAAGCTGTCGGCGGTAAGCTAAAAACTGCAAGAACGGGTGTTTTGCCTGCAGCTTGCAGCTTATAACCTCCAACCTATTTTAAAAGATCGGTTACATAGGGTAACAAAGCCATTTGACGAGCTTTTTTTACTGCCTGCGACACCTTACGCTGAAATTTTAAGGAGTTTCCAGTAAGACGGCGGGGGAATAATTTACCCTGCTCGTTCAGGAACTTCTTTAAAAACTCTGCGTCTTTGTAGTCGACATATTTAATGCCATACTTTTTAAACCGGCAGAACTTTTTAGCACGCTTTTCCTGCTTAATTGCAGTCAGGTATTTAATTTCATTTGCTTTTGCCATGACGTTTATGCCTCCACTGCTTTTTCATTACCGGTTGGTACGCCACTTTTCTTTCTGTTATTATACTCGACGGCGTATTTATCGAGCCTTGTAACCATTTGACGAAGCACTTGCTCGTCTCTCAGGAGCTGAATTTTCAGCTTCTCATTGAAGTCGGATGGCGCTGTAAACTCCATAACCCAGTAAATACCTGTAGTTTTTTTCTGGATGGGGTAGGCCAGTGATTTTAATCCCCACGGGTTGCTGTTAACGATCGATCCACCGTTTTCGGTAATCAGGTCACTAAACTTCTTCTGCGACGCCTTGTATTCGTCTTCAGATAGCACCGGGGTAAAAATCACCATCAATTCATAATTGTTCATTAATCCCTGATTTGATTGTTAAAAAATGTTTTTGGGCTGCAAAGGTAGGGGTATGAAGTGAACATTTTCTATAAAAAATAAAGGTATTTGGGAGGGGCGCAAAACATGCAGAAATGCTATAGTATAACCGAAACCATACTTATGGTAACTGATCGTAAAGCTGGCATCAAAAATATAGATATAACACACAAGCTGTGTTAGTGGCCTTTTTTTAAGTTTAATTTGCCGCGTTATTAATAGCAAAGAAATATTATGTCCATGAAATTTACCAAAATGAGGTTTATAGCAGCAATTTTTACCTTGTTGTCTACAGGCTGCCTGGCGCAAACTTTTTCAGTAACCTACGATTTTAATAATGTCAACTCGTCAAGCGGGCGCATAGATCCAACTCCGGTGCCAATTGTTGAAGGAGTAACTTTTGGCAGCTTTACAGCAATAGCCCCTACTGGTAATCCCAATACACTGAGTTTAAGTCCAAACGCATCGGGTAGGTTTAGCTTTACCGGGTGGCCGGGTGGCGGCTCCAATAATAGCGATAACTTTACCGGGGCTATTAACACCGGTCAATACTTTGAGGTAGTGCTTACTCCCCAAACGTATTACACTATTAGTTTAGATACTATAACTTTTACCATTCAACGGTCGGGCACAGGCATCAGGCAATTTTCGGTGAGGTCGAGTTTAGATGGGTTTGCCGGTAATTTAAATGCAAATATCATTCCCGTCAACGCATCATTAAAAGTAGTTGCGGGCAATATTTTCCAAATAGCAGACGCTACCAGCACTGCACAGGTGGGTTGCAAGGTAAATTTTCCACACGGTACTAATATTACCACTCCGGTTACCATCCGGTTTTATGGTTGGAACGCTGAGTCGGGTGGAACCTTTAGTATTGATAATGTAAATATCAACGGATCGTCCACTATTTCCCCAATAGCACCTGTAATATTAATAAATCCCGTAAACCTTAGCTTTCAGGCGACTGCTGTTAATAGCACCGGCATGCCTTTGACTTATGCGGTGCAGGGTAACAATTTAACTGACCCAATTGTCATCAATACCACGGTTCCTTTTACCGTGTCATTATCTGCCGAAGGCGTTTATACAAATAGTATTAGCATTCCCATAGCGCAGGCTTCGGCGCCTACTAATATATACGTCCGTTTTGCGCCAACATCGGTTGCTACGTTTACTGCGGCCATTGTAAATAATAGTACAGCGGCTACAGTAAAAAATGTTACCGTAAGCGGCGATGGTATCAATCCAAATAATTTTGTGTTCGATTTTAATAGCTGCACCGATGCAGGTAATCCTGGTTTGGGTTTTACCTCCTACAGCCTTACCGGTGCGCAAAAATGGGCTTGTACAACTTTTGGTAACAACACTACCAATGGGGTAAACATGAATGGTTTTTTGAGCGGCCCGCAGGATAATGAAGATTGGCTGATAACCCCGCCTTTAAATTTAGGCGCAATTAGCCTGCCGGTGCTCAGGTTTTGGAGCAGGGGCGAGTTTGTTGGGCCAACCTTGCAATTGTTGGTTTCAACAAATTACGACGGGCTTAGCGATCCTAACACGGCCACCTGGACGTTATTAAATGGTGATTTTCCCCCGCTGACCAATGCATGGAAGCTTACGGATGGCATAGACCTAAGTGCTTTTAAAAATGCATCAGATGTTTACTTCGCCTTTAAATACACCTCATCGCCCGATCTGGGTGCCGCACGTTGGACCGTTGATGATATTGACATTACCAACCGAACCCGGTTATTTTCAGCAATTCCGTCGGTAATAAATTTTGGCGAAGCCAGCGCTGGAACCAACTCGGCTTCCATACCCGTAACCCTTAAAGCTATTGGCTATGGCAATGTAACTATTTCCGCTCCGGCTGGTTATTCAGTATCTGCTGATAATATAAATTTTAGCAACATTGCCATGGTAATGCAGGTAATGGCCGAAGCCGGAACAACGGTATACGTAAGGTTTAACCCGGCAACTAAACAACTAAAAATTGAAGGTAAGCTTCGGTTTACAGCAACAGGTCTCGACTCCGGCAGGGTATCACTTTCCGGTACTTCATACCCAAGGGTTGAAACCTTTGATGTGGGCACCTATAATCTAAGTTTTTTCGGATCGAACCCCACTAACAATCCCACGCAAAACAAGATAAATAACCAGGTGGCCAATGTGGCTACCGTTTTGCAGCGGCTAAATCTTGATATTGTAGGTATACAGGAAGTATCGAATGACGTAGCATTGGACAGTCTGGTAAAAAAGCTTCCAAACCGAAAAGCATTGGTTTCTAACAGATGGTCATTTTCGTTCCTTGGGCCCGATCCTAATTTTCCCCCTCAAAAAATTGGCTTTATTTACGATACTACTACTACACAATTGGTTAGTAGCCGGGTAATGTTTAGCAGCTTGTACGATAGCGCAAGGGGCAGTTTTGCCACCAGGTTACCCAACTACCCTGGTGGAGCAGTTAACTTTTGGGCGGGTGGACGGCTGCCTTTTATTGCCACTTTTGATGTGAAAATTGGAACTGTCACTAAACGGGTAGTGGTTGTTGATATACATGCTAAATCAAGCGCCGATGCTGCCAGTTACAACCGCCGCGTATACGATGTAAAGGTTTTATTTGATAGCCTTGCCCAATATTATAGCAACGACCAACTGTTTATTGTGGGCGATTATAACGACCGGCTGTTTGGTTCTACTAATGGCACATCGGTTTCGCCATTTAAGAACTTTGTAGACGACGTTGCCGGTTATTCCTCTCTTACCCTTCCTTTTGACCAGGCGGGGGAAATCAGCTTTATCGGCGGTTCGGCCATGATCGATCATTTGGTAGTATCTAACGAAATTGCAGGGTTTAACATTGAAAGTTCTACTACAATAGAAGACCCTCGGGGCTATATCAGCGGCTATGGGTCTAACACGGCATCGGACCATTTTCCTGTATATAGCAGGTTTAATTTTGATCAAAGCCTGCCGGTAACCTTGATTAATTTTGCGGCTGAGCCAGCCAACGGGCAGGTTAAGTTGAAATGGGCAACTGCAAGCGAACTAAATAATCAACAGTTTGTGGTGGAGCGCTCGGCCAAGCCGCTTGGTTTTACTGCAATAGCCGTGGTCAAAGGGCAGGGTACTACTTCCATCCCACATCAATATTTGTTGGTAGACAATGCCCCTTTGACAGGATGGAATTACTACAGGCTGAAACAGGTTGATATAGATGGAAAATTTATTAATAGTAAGATTGTTTCGGTAAATATGGGTTCGATTTTAAGTAAAATGATGAAAGTATATCCTAACCCTGTTGCTTCTTTTATACAGATAAAAGGAGGTAGTACATCCAATCTTTTTTTTGGTAGTGTAAGTGATGTACAAGGAAAAGTTACCATGAACGTAAAAGGTTCGCTTACAGATATCAGCAGGCAGATATCCGCTAAATTGGGGGCAATAGTTGCAGGTGTTTATACTATTGAGTTGGTAAACGGTAAACAAAAACAGGTACTTCGATTTATAAAACAATAGCCGGTTTTTAGCAAATAAATGGTAAAGCTGTCTCCACGGAGGTGGCTTTTGCTTTTTAAGAGGCTTTATCCTGTCAATATTTCCGTTTTAATTAGTTCGGCATTTTATTTGGCAAAAACTTAATTCTATCATAAATAAAATTTTATCAATATGGCAAAAGGAAATATCAGGGTTCAGACAGAAAACATTTTTCCGATAATTAAAAAATTTTTGTACAGCGACCACGAAATCTTCATTCGTGAATTGGTAAGTAACGCGGTAGATGCTTCGCAGAAGTTAAAAACATTATCGTCCATTGGAGAGGCTAAAGGCGAAGTAGGAGAGTTACGGGTTGATGTTGAAGTGGATGCAAAGGAAAAGACCATTACAATAGCCGACCGTGGCGTTGGAATGACGCAGGAAGAAGTAGACAAATACCTTAACCAGGTAGCCTTTAGTGGCGCCGAAGAGTTTTTGAAAAAATACAAAGGTCAAAACGAAGAAAACATTATTGGTAAGTTTGGTTTGGGCTTTTATAGCGCTTTTATGGTGAGCGATAAGGTGGAAGTATTTACCAAAAGTTTTAACGATGAACCAGCCGTTTACTGGAGCTGCGATGGTAGTCCTGAGTTTGATATGTACACCATTGACAAGCAGGATAGGGGAACCCGCATTGTATTACATATAAATGAGGATAGTAAAGAGTTTTTGGAGGCTGGCAGAGTTCAGAGCATATTAACCAAGTTTTGTAAATTTTTGCCCATTCCTATTTATTTTGAAGATAAAAATGTAGTAAAAGATGAAAAGAAAGAAGGCGACGAAATAGAAGAGATAAAGCCGATCAATAATACTTCGCCGTTATGGACACGTAAGCCAGCCGACCTGACCGACGAAGATTATAAGAATTTTTACCGCGAATTATATCCATTTGGCGAAACACCTCTTTTTTGGATACACCTTAATGTAGATTATCCGTTTAACCTGACTGGCATTTTGTACTTTCCTAAGATTAAACAAAGTTACGAGATACAGAAAGATAAGATACAATTGTACAGCAACCAGGTATTTGTTACTGATGAAGTAAAAGACATTGTACCAGAGTTTTTGATGTTGTTACATGGTGTTATTGATAGTCCTGACATTCCGTTAAACGTAAGTCGCAGCTACCTGCAGGGCGATCCAAATGTAAAAAAAATCAACTCGCATATCACTAAAAAAGTTGCGGATAAGTTGGAAGAAATTTATAAGAATGATCGTAAGTCGTTTGAGGAAAAATGGGAAAGTCTTGGCCTGTTTGTGAAGTATGGTATGATGACCGATGACAAATTTTTAGATCGCGCCAACAAATTCCTGGTAATGGAAGAAGCGGGTGCTAAAGATGAAGAAACAAAGAAATTTTATACCCTTGAAGAGTACCGCACCGAAACTGCGGCATTGCAAACCAATAAAGATGAAAAGCTGGTGGTCATATACACTACCGACCCCGTACAACAAGATGCTTACATTCAATCGGCCAGGGCCAAAAATTACAAAGTATTAAAGTTTGAAACATTGGTGGATGCGGCCTTTATTAACAATGTGGAAATGAAGTGGGAGAAGGTGCAGTTTACCAGGGTGGATGCCGATATTGTGGATCATTTGATTGATAAAGGCGAAGATCAGGCAAGTGTGTTAAGTAAAGAGGACGAGGAAAAATTAAAGACCATGTTTGGTTTTCAAATACCTGCATTGCATACTACGATTGAAGTGAAAGGTTTAAGTGAAACTGCGCCACCAGTGGTTGCCACACGCCCGGAGTTTATGCGCCGTATGAAAGATATGGGATCTATGGGTGGTGGAATGGCCAGTTGGTATGCCAATATGCCCGACGAGGTTACGCTGACCGTAAATGGCAATCACAGGATTTACCAAAACATATTAGCTGTTCAGGATGCTCAACAACAAGAGAAACAAGTCAGGAACCTGGCCGACCTTGCCTTATTATCGCAGGGATTATTGAAGGGTGCAGAGTTAACCAACTTTATTAATCGCAGTGTGGAACTGATGGAAGCAGGGAAAAAAGATGCTGTTGAAGCGTAGTAAATAAAGAATGTTTTTTAAAAGAAGCAGGTCAGCAATGGCCTGCTTTTTTGTTGGTATCGGTATTTTTTAAGCAGGTGTTTCGGAAAAGGAGGAAAGGCGAAAATCGATCATTTTTAGTTGAAGCTTTGTTTCGTTGTTCCATTCATTTATGTCAAGGGTATAGGCGATATCCAGGGGTTGCCCGGTTTCAATAAGATGAAATTTATCGGCCATTCCAAAACCAATACCGGTAAAAGTCACCCCGTCCTGTTTCAATACAAAACGTACGTGTTGTTCTTTTACAATTTTTGAATATCCGGTATCATATACTTTTTTGGTTATAAATACAGGCCGCATATTTTCGGGTCCAAATGGTTCCATTTGCTGCAAAAGGTGATAAAGCGATAAATTAAGGTTCGAAAATTCAATTTCCGCATCAATTACTATTTGCGGTATTAGCTGTTCGGGTGCAATAGTGGCACTAACCACTTCCTCAAATTTTCTACTAAAGGCTTCAATTTTATCAGGCATAAGTGTCATGCCTGCTGCGGCAAAATGGCCACCGTATCCCAACAAATATTCTCTGCAGGCGTATATTGCTTCATACAGGTTAAAGCCAGGTACGCTTCTTGCGCTGCCCGCTGCCACCTCGCCGCTTTTTGTAAGCACCACTGTAGGCCGGTGGTAAGTTTCTATTAACCGCGATGCTACAATGCCCACTACACCTTTATGCCATTGTTCGTTATATACCACCGTCGATTTGCGGTTTTTAAGTACTTCGTTTTTATTTATATAATCCAGCGCTTGTTCAGTAATACTGCTATCTGCCTCTTTTCGTTCGCTGTTATCGTTGTGCAACATTTCGGCAAAGGCCAGCGCTTGTATAAAGTCTTTTTCAATAAAAAGTTGCACTGCTTTTTTAGCATCATCCATTCTGCCGGCGGCATTTACCCTGGGAGCTATTACAAAAACCAGGTTACTCAACAACATTAATTTTTGCTGCCCCGCCAGTTGTTTTAATGCCCCGATACCGGTACAGGGGTCTTCATTCACTTTTTTTAAACCGAAGTAAGCTATAATGCGGTTTTCGCCGGTTATGGGCACAATATCGGCGGCAATAGCAATAGCTGCCAGGTCAATGTATTGCAAATATGATGTGTCGGGTAAATTAAAGGTTTCTGCAAGTGCCATCATCAGCTTAAAACCTACCCCGCAACCGCACAAATCTTTGTTTGGATAATTACAACCGGGTTGTTTGGCGTTCAAAATGGCCACCGCTTTCGGCAATTCCTCTTCGGGCAGGTGGTGGTCGCAAACAATAAAATCAATGTTAAGTACCCTGGCATAATCTATTAGGTCAACGGATTTAATGCCACAATCCAGCGAAATAACAAGGGAAACATTATTTGCCTTAGCGAAGTCTATACCAGCCTTTGATATACCATATCCCTCCCGGTAGCGGTGGGGAATATAAAAAAGAACATCAGGGTGCAACCCCTTTAAAAATTGGTATACACAAGCTACAGAAGTTGTACCATCCACATCGTAATCGCCAAAAACTAACATTTTTTCATTGGTTGCAATGGCGTATTCAATGCGGTTTACAGCTTTTTTCATGTCCTTCATTAACCAGGGGTCATGTAAATCGCTTAATTGAGGCCTAAAAAACGCCTTACACTTTTCAAAAGTGTCAAGCATTCGCTGAACCAATATTTTGCAAACAGTTTTATTAACATTTAATGCAGTTTGAAGGTTTAGAACCTTCTCACCATCAAAGTCTAAAACTATCCATCTCTTCATTATTAGTACTTTCTGTCAGTTGTATACCTTACCAATTCCTCAAGTGCATCTCTTACCTCGCTTGCCGGAAACTTGTATAACAATAATAGCGCTTCATCCCTATACATTAACATCTTTTTTTCGGCATAAGCAATTCCACCGGCTTTAGTTACCTCACTAATAACATAAGCTACTTTTTCTTTATTTGTATTTTCATTCTTTATAATATAAATAAGTTTTCGCCTAACTGTTTTATCAACGTTATTTAGCGTATAAATTAAGGGTAGTGTCAGTTTTTTTTCCTTTATATCGTTGCCAGTTGGTTTTCCAACGTTCGCAGTACTATAATCAAAAAGGTCATCTTTTATTTGAAAGGCTATGCCGGCTTTTTCGCCAAAATCCCGCAGTGTTTCAACGTCACCTTCGTTATTAAATGTGGTTGAAGCACCTGCAGCGCAGGACGATGCGACCAACGACGCTGTTTTATTGCGAATAATATCAAAGTAAACATCTTCACTTAAATTTAGATTTCTTGACTTTTCTATTTGCAGCAATTCACCTTCGCTCATTTGTTTTACTGCCGTAGAAAGCAACTGAAGGGTTTTAAAATCGTTATTATTTAAGGATAACAATAAACCTTTCGATAATAAATAATCACCCACAAGTACGGCCACCTTATTTTTCCAAAGGGCATTTATTGAAAAAAAACCCCTACGTTCTAATGACTCGTCAACTACATCGTCATGTACCAATGTTGCAGTATGCAGTAATTCAACAAGGGATGCAGCTCTAAAGGTTTTTTCATTAATATCGCCGCCCAACCTGGCGCTTAAAAAAACAAACATTGGTCTTAATTGCTTGCCTTTACGCTTTACTATATATTGCATAATAGTATCAAGTAGTGCTACATTGCTTTTAACCGCCGCTTTAAAGTGGCCTTCAAATTCCTTCAATTCCCTGGCTAAGATCCGGTTGGCTATTTCCATAAAAAATAATTGGAAAGATAGGTTTTCTGGTTACAGCTATAGCTGTGTAAACAATATTATTACTTTGAGGGAATATTTTCTACACTACACTGAATGTGCTGGCAAAGCGGATGGTCGTAAATAATTCATTTTAAACGTGGTATAATTTTTTTAACATTTTTAAACAATAATCAAATTAAAACTTAAAAATTTGGTTTTTAATGCCCATTACATATTTTTGCAAAGTATCTTAACAGTCTTTTCTATTTCAAAATATAATAAAACACTTCTATGGCAAGCAAAAAGTACATTTTAATTCTAGGCTTCATATGCCTCTTTACCTCTGGGGCTTTTGCTCAACAGAGTGAAGCAGGCTATGATTGGAGAGATTCTTCGAAAATACCCACCAGGCTCATGCCTCAACAAAGCGAGTTTTTAAATAATCAATTTCCTTATCCAGCACAACCCCGTGATCAATTTGAAATTGGGTTGTCCGGTGGAGTTGGCTTAATTATAGGTGATATTTCTCCAGCATTTGGTTATGGGTTTGGTATTTCAGGCAGAAAATCCATAAATCACATGTTTTCGATTCGCGGTGGATATATCGGATCAATTATGAAAGGACTTGATTACAGAATAAGAAATCCTAATACTATTCCAGGAAGCCCGGTTGAAAACCCATGGATAGCAAATTACACTGCCAACAACAGGTTTGTAGCTAACTACAACAATAAAGCACACCAGGGGCATGTTGAATTAGTAGCATCTTTATTATCAACAAGCTATTTTCGCGGCAATCCCAAAAATGATCTTTACCTATACGGCGGTTATAGTTTTTTATCAATGGATGTGGACGTAAATGCCCGGGGAGCAAATAATCAACCCTACACGTTTGCCCCTATTTTCGCGTCAGGTTCTCAAAAAAGAAAAGATATCCGTTCTCGGCTGAACGATCTTCTTGATGATAGTTATGAAAGTAATGCTGCAGTATTAAACGGTAATAGGGGCAATATCGGTGTTACCGAAAAATATGGTAGACAATTACAGAGACACGCTGTATCTGGTGGGGCAGGGTTTTCTCATAAGTTTAGCAAGCGCATTAATATTGGTATTGACCAAAGGTTTACCTACGCCTTTGATGATAATATTGATGGTATTACTGCAATAACAGGTAGTAATGCTAAAGATCTTATCTCCTATACAAGTTTACGAATGAATATTAATATGGGTAGTGCTGCAAAGCGCGTTGAGCCATTATGGTGGCTTAATCCTAATAATTTTGTGTATAATGAGATAAACAAGCCTCAACATATGAAGCTTCCAACACAGGTGCTTCCTGATGCTGATGGTGATGGTGTTACTGACCAGTTTGATATGGAGCCAAATACCCCACAGGGTGCGCCTGTTGACGTAAGAGGTGTTTCAAAAGATACTGATGGAGACGGTGTCCCTGATTATAAGGATAAGGAACTACTTACATCTCAAAAATGTTTCCCCGTTGATGCTGATGGCGTTGGTAATTGTCCTGAGCCTGCATGTTGCACTGAATTGAGGGATATGATGAAGAATTATAAGACAACTAGTGATTGTAATATTGGTAATCTTCCTAGTATTCAATTTAAAAGAGGAAGCGCTCTCAACTCGGCTGCTGAGGCTGTTTTAAACAGTGCAGCTTCAATGATAAAAGCTAATCCGGGTTGCAAAATTAAGGTAACTGGTTACGGTGCAACTACTAAAAGTGCTCAGCAATTAAGCTGGGACAGGGTAAATGCGGTTATTAAATACCTTGTAGAAAGTCAGGGTATTTCTGGTGACAGGTTTATCTTTTCTTATGGAACCGATGGCGATCCAGCTACGGTAGATTTAATGGGAACAACTGAAGAAGGTCCAAACACTGTACCTGCCCCACATCCAAATTTGCAACGTAATTAAACTTTTAATAGCAGATAAAAATACCCTCCAGGTGGAGGGTATTTTTTTTAAAATATTTTCATGTATAACAATAAAATTTAAATTAGCAACTGTTCAGAAGCATAATGACTTGGGGTTAATCACATGATGTTTATAAAAACATTTTAATTTTCTTGTGTTTAGAGATTCTTTTTAGGGATCGAATCGACTATCACTACACCACTGTTAGAATCTAATATGCTTAAAGATATTAGAGTGTAACATGATAAGCTTACCATGCAGGTTGCTAATTTAATTAAAGTTGTGGAGGTTTTGCAAGAAGTGATGGCTTTTTGCGCAACGGAAAAAACAGTATAACCAGCTATACTCCTCCTTCCCATCAAATTGGCATATCCATTGCACAGAGTTTTCGTGTTAAAACAGACTACAAAACTGGTGGAAAGCCGGGGCGTGAAGGTTCAACATTACACTTAAAATAGGTGCCATACGAAACGATTAATTATATTCCTGGCTATTGCAATGGCTGCGAAGAAGATTTGCAGCAGATAGTAGCCGTTGTTAAAGAAAGGAGACAGGAAGTAATCATACCATCCATACACGTTCGTTAAGTAGAACACCGGTTGCATAGCAAAGTATGCGGCCAATGCGGCAGGTTTTGTCATGCTTTACTGCCCGCGCATTTGAGCGCACCTAAACAATTTGGTGCAAGTGTTGGCGTAATGGTAAGCTACCTGTCAGTTTACCAATGGGTTCCTCTTGACCGTATGTCGGTTCCTTTAAAGGATTTATTCGGGTTGTCGATAAGTAAAGGAAGTATCGATAACCTGTTGGAGCGCAGTGCTCAATAAGCATTGCCGGTTTAACATGCCATTCAGCAGAAAATACAGCAGAGCAAAGTTGTAGGAAGTGATGAAACAGGCGCCCGCTTTGAAGGAAAAAAAAGATGGTTTTATGCCTGGCAAACAAACTGCCTGACTTTTATCGTCGCATCACTTAACAGTGGAAACAAAACCATTGACCAATATTTCGCTGATGCCTTTGTTTGTATGTGGGAGTAATTGCCGGGCTGCGCAGTTAAAGGTTACCGCCCGCCTGCATCAAATATGCACAGCACATCTGCTGCGTGAGCTGCGCAATTTTAAGGATGCGCTGGCTTGTAAGTGGAGTATAGCAATGAAACAACTTTTGAAAGATGCCATTGTATTAAAAAAATAACTTACACCACAGGACTACTTACAAACGCCGGCTACTGTAATGCAAATACAACAAAGGCAAACAGAGCTGCTGCAGGTCAATCATTGCAATTCACATAAAAAAGTGCAGGCATTCAATAAACGGCTTATAAAAAAAAATAGCATTTTCACATTTCTAATCCACCCAAAGGTGCCGCCTGATAATAATGATTAAGAGTGGGCTATTAGAAAAATAAAAGTAAAAACCAAAGTATCAAGTCTGTTTAGAACTTAAACGGGTGCAACGCACCTAAATTTTACCCAAACAAAAGTTTTTGCAGGTAGGTATGTTCCCAGCCTGAAGCAAGGCGTTTCTTTTTTATGCTTAGCTTTTTTAATTTTTTATTTTGAAGTAGATTTAGTGCTATCCTGCTTATCACCGAAAAGTTTTTGCGGCATTGACAGCTCTTTTCGGCTCGTATCTTTAACAAAATTTACATCGAGCATCCAGTGCAATTTATTTTCGACGCTCCAATGTTACCTGGTAGCATTGAATAGTTTATTTACCTTAATTGCAGAACTGATGAAATAGTACCTGCATTCCTTTGATTGTTCACCACTTGATTTATCGTTTCGCTTTGCTGTTATTTTTATCAATCTTTTCAATCCTTTCCATTTCTTGTTGCATATCCAATCAAGATCGTCAATAACGTGGCAGGTTCTTTTATTATACGACCATGATCAACATCCAATGTGGTGCTAACCTGTTGTTACTCTTTCGCTGTGTTTTTAAAGGTTTCTTTAATGTTATCAAATAAATGGCCCTGATTGCCTTTTACAGCCAATAGATAATCTGCTTCTTTCTCAATTATCTTAGCTCTAATCTCCGTTTGACAACCCATTGCGTCAATGGTAACTGTGCAGCCTATAATGTTAAGTAGATTCAGTGGTTCCGGTGCGGCAATGATCTCGTTGCTTTTATCATCGGTCTTTATCTGCCCCAGTACCATATTATTGGCATTGCACCACACGCTGACCATATGTTCTATGACTTTTTTGTCCTGAACACCATGCCATAAAACCGCTTGCCGTCAATACTTATTATACCCCCCTAGCTTGTATGTGCACCTTCCTGTATCCAATTTAAAAAACATTGCTGCAAAGCCTCGGAATTTAAGGCTGCAAAAAAAGGGTTAAAGGTATTATGAATTGGTATCCCATTTGGCCACTCAAGAAAAGAACTTAGCCATTCGTTCCTGATCTTCCCAAACAACTTTATCTCATTTTAGTCTTTGCACCCACATATAACAGCGGCAATTGTAATGCTAATGATTTCTATAAACTTATAATGCTTTGTTCGCTCCACCCCAGGATCATCCATAGCTTCAAAAAAACGGATTAATCCTGTCATAAATTTTTTTGATAGCGATTTCGGTCATCTTTATCTCTTGTTGCCTATTTTGTCCTTGACGTGAATAAAAAAAGTATTGCCAACTCATTCCACACCACTGACTAGAATTTTAGATGCGTTTACCCTGTTCAATACATATCTCAGATACGGTTACGCAACCTCCTTCGCGCCAATGTTGGCCGGTGGTACAATAAAAAATAACGCTACTGACTTTGGCCCGAACCTGCTATTAGAATAAACTTCACCAAAAAAATTAAAGCATTTGGTAAAGGCCTTGCAAATAGATATTCTGTGTTGTAACTTCTCAAAATACTATATCAATCATTTGTTATGGAAAAAAAGGCAACCTACGAAAAACATCTTTTTTCGGCATCGATTATCAACCTGTTTAAAGAGCTGGAAGTGTACACAGGCGGTACAACTTTATCTGTAATGTCCCAAAAACTAATTATTATTCACCCCGATTACGGCCGTATTCCACACGAAAATTCAGAGGCAGGGAAGAGTCTTTTTGAAGAGCTAATAAATTTTCTGCTAAGGAAAATTAATTTTTTAAAAGAAAAAAAATATAACATCAGCGAGCTGGCAACTGAGGCACTTTCCATCTTCAATGCACCACCCAAAGGGGTAATAAATGGACGGCTGCTTCTTATAGCTATTTTATTATCGGAATACACATTATATTATAAACAGCTAACTGATAAAATTGAGTGGGAAGAAAAAGTGAAGGGCTTGCTTGAACAACTACTTAAGGAGTTATTTGAAAAGGAGCAGATTGATGGTCAAAAGTTGTTAACGTCTAAAGGTAACCAGCTGTGGATTGGGGTTTATAAAACCAGCGCGGCTGATGAAAAAGAAAGGGTTGATTTATTAGATACTTCTAATCTTTCTGACTCAATTACCAAAAATGATTTCTTATCAAGAAGAGCGCTTGCAAAATATATAAGTAAACGATTACGACACATTTACCCAAAAACTGAAAATAATGAAGGATCGTTTTTTATGCAACTAGACGGATCATGGGGTTCAGGCAAATCGACTTTGCTTGGTTTTATTAAAGAAGAATTGGAACAAGAATTTAAACACGATGGTGACCATCGGTTTTCAGATGAACAGTGGATTATTGTAAAATTTAATGCCTGGGAGAACCAGCGGCTTAATCCACCATGGTGGTTTTTAATGAAAAGTGTGTATACAACTACATTGAAGAAGCTTAGGACAATAAACCGCATAAATTACTGGCGGGTTTTAATCAATGAACATTTTTTCAGAATTAATGCTGGCAATAATTATTTTTATGCGGCGGTTATTACACTTATTCTATTCTTTGTTGCTTCAGTATTTGGAATTAATAGTAAAGACAACTGGACGGAACTTTCCGGAGTGCAGGTAGTTAGTTTTATTGGATTTTTATGGTCTCTTACAAAATTCATACGATCTAGTTTGGTACCCGGTTCGGCTAAAGCTGCCAGAGCGTTTATTGACGATAATGGAAAAGATCCTATGGGTGTTTTGGCTGCTCACTTTAGTAAACAGGTAAACCTTATTGGGTATCCCCTGGCAATTTTTATTGATGACCTTGACAGGTGTAACAGGGAGTATGGAATAATTTTGCTGGAAGGGCTGCAAACCATTTTTAAAGATGCGCCGGTAGTGTACGTTGTAGCGGCGGACCGAAGATGGCTCACCACAATGTATGAGATGCAATACAAAGATTTTGCCCCGGCTATCGCTAAGCCGGCCAAGCCGTTCGGTCTGGTTTTTTTAGATAAAACATTCCAGCTAATTCTGGAACTACCTGACATATCGCCTTCACAGAAAAAAAGATATTGGAATTTTCTTTTAAAGGTGGTTAATAAGAAAGAAAATGAAGAAGATAATATCGAAATTGTAGAAATCAATAAGAAAATTAATGAGACATCTACCAATAGGCAAAAAATAAAACTCGCAGAAAACGTTTTAGGCAGTGATGAAGCAAAGCAACGAGTAAAAGAAAATGTGATAGGATCAATATCTATAAAAGAAGAAGAGAGAATGATAGAGCACAAGCTGCAGAACTTTGTTAACCTGATAGAGCCAAATCCCCGTGCAATGAAACGCCTGATAAATGATATTAGCACAACTAAGGCGGTGAATTACCTATATAATACAGACATCAATGAAGATTTATTAATTCTATGGACAATTTTAAAGCAACAGCATCCTTCGTTAGCTGCTTATTTTTTAGACAATCCTGAAAAAGCGGATGAGATGAAAGCTTCCAATGAGTTAAAGACGACCAGTGAAGAATTTGATAAACTATTAAAAAAAAATGATGTAAAACAATTATTCGGGTATAATATCAGCGACAAAAGCATTGGGATAAATAGCGAGTTTTTAAGGCAGTTAAAATATGAAATAGAATAGGATTTGTGTTATGAATGTGATTTACCCACATAACAGTTAATTGTACATACCATTTAGCACAACTACCACACGCCCCTCACAAAGTTGTTGCTTAAACAGCTGATAACAGCAGAATTTTTGAGCTTATTATATTTCGTTTAAACCCTTTACCAATCTGTAATTCGTGTCCAGCTTATTTTGTGAGCCATTGCTTAGATTGTTTCATCAATTCTTCGTGCGAAGTAAGTTTGCCTTCGTCTGACTTTTTAAAGGACTCTTCCAGGCGTTTTAATTGTTCATCAGAAAGAGAGTCAAGTATATCAATTGTTTGAGTGGCTTAGGTTTCTGCAGCTTCATTCAGCATTTCTATCTGCGTCTTATCATCTATCATATCAATATAGGTTTATAGCTGCTTTTTTAAATTATCAGTAGCCATAGTTTTTTGTTTCGCTTAAAATTATAAAAGCAGTTCTATTTAGCATGGCGTTGATTGGGCGTTTCTGTACTTATACTTTTATAACAAAGCAAATAAATGCAATCGCCGTTTTTGGTCTTTGACCAACATACCAATTAAAACTTTGCCGCTGTTGGTCGGTGACAAACATATCATTTAAAAAATATTGCAACCGACCAATGCGTAGTTGGTCAGTGACCAACAAAGGCTGCTGGCTAACATCATTAGTGGCGGCTTGTTGGTGAGGCAAATAATAAAGGTAGCAATAGTAGTTGGTCTGTTTACCAACTACGGCGCCCGGCGATTAACAACACAGGTAACCAAGCCGACAAAAGAAACCATGTATAAGAGTGCGACGCCACCGAAGCCGATTGAAGTTTCTATAGCCCGGTCCAAAAAAAAATCCCCGGCCATTTTGACCGGGGACTGACATACGATGCCTAAAATTTTAGCTCAGCTTTGAAGATATCAACTTTAAAAACTCAGTACGGGTACTGTAGTTTTCAAACTGGCCCGAGAAGGCTGAGGTGGTGGTAAATGAGTTTTGTTTTTGTACACCCCTTGTCATCATACAAAGGTGAGCGGCCTCAATAACTACGGCTACACCAAGTGGGTTTAGACTTTCTTTCAATGCTTCCAAAATTTGGGTCGTCAGGCGCTCCTGTACCTGCAGGCGGCGGCTGAACACTTCTACCACACGGGCAATTTTGCTAAGGCCTGTTATATAGCCGTTGGGTATATAGGCTACGTGTGCTTTGCCATAAAACGGTAGCATGTGGTGCTCGCACATGCTATATAATTCAATGTTTTTTACCAACACCATTTCGCTTACATCTTCGTGAAACTTGGCTGAGTTTAAAATTGCATTGGCATCCTGCGTGTAGCCCTGAGTCATAAACTGCATGGCTTTGGCCATACGCTCGGGGGTTTTTAAAAGTCCTTCCCTCTCAGGATCTTCGCCTAGTAGCCTGATGCTTTCTTTATAATGTATTGTGAGGCCGGTGGTTACGTCTTCATCGTAACTTTCTACCTTTTTGTATGCCATTTGAGTGTGTCTTAAAGTATGAATGTGGTTAACTACTGCTAATTTTTTAAGAAGCAGGATATTCTACGTAATTTCTTGGGGTTTCGTACAACCGCACATGCAGGTCGTATTTTTGGTGGATGTTTTGCCGTAGGATGTTGTAAATGACGATGGCAATATTTTCGGCCGTTGGGTTAAGATTTGCAAATTCGGTGGTATCGAGATTTAGATTTTTATGATCGAATTTTTGTAAAATGTTGTCGGATATAACATCGCTCAGGTATTTAAGATCCATAACGTAACCGGTGGCGGGGTCGGGCTCGCCTATAACTTTAACAATTAGCTCGTAATTGTGGCCGTGATAATTAAGGTTATTGCATTTACCAAAAACCTTTGTATTGGTGGCATCGTCCCAGGCGGGGTTGTGCAACCTGTGGGCAGCATTAAAATGCTCTTTTCTAAAAACCGCTACTTTATTCATAATCGTGTTAAACGTTGCAACAAATAAAATGTTTAGCAACAGTTTTGTTTTAGGTGTTATAATCCTCCGAAATATTCAACATAAATGCGGGGCGTTTCGTACAATTTAATACAGTGCAGCAATACTTCGCCGGGTAAATGTGGTTCAATTTGCTGCCAAATACCAATGGCCAGGTTTTCGGTGCTGCACATTTTTCCCTGCAAAAAGTCAACATCAAGGTTCAGGTTTTTATGATCTAATTTTTGTACGGCATGTTGCTGTATTATTTTGCTTAGCTTTTTTACGTCATATAAAAACCCGGTATCGGTGTCGGGGTGGCCTTTAATGGTTACAAAAAGATCAAAATTGTGGCCATGCCAGTTTTCGTTGGCACACTTGCCAAACATTTCCTCGTTTTTTTCTTTACTCCAATTTGGATTGTACAATTTGTGGGCCGCATTAAAATGCTCAACCCTTGTTAAATACACCATTCCGCTTAACAAATTTTGGCAAAGGTACTACTTGAAAAGTAATGCAATTGGCCAGGTACCGCCATTGGCCGAACTTTACCCCATGAAAGTAGCTATTACATCGGCCACCCCGTTTGAATGCCAGGGCATACAACAGCTACTTTCTACCGGCTTTAGTAATGGTAACGGTAGCTTATCGGTTAATTTTTACACCACAGGGGTAGGTATTATGGCTAGCACTTACAACCTTACACACCTTGCACTTACCCAACAACCCGATTTAATTATACAGGCTGGTATAGCTGGTACTTTTGACAATAATTTGTTGTTAGGTACCACAATAATAGTAAGCCACGATGTACCTGGCGATACCGGTGTGCAGGAAAACGGACGCTTTATGGATGTTTTTGATATGGGGTTGAGTGATGCCGACGCATTTCCGTTTTCGCAAAAAAAATTGACCAACCCATGGCTAAAAAAATATAACCTGCTAAAACTACCCGAGGTGGCGGGTGTTACTATTAACGAAATAACTACCAGCAAACTGCGCATAGCCACGCTTGAAAATAACTATGCACCAGTTATTGAAAGCATGGAAGGCGCCTCACTGCATTTTGTAGGCCTGCAAACCGGAATAGCATTTTTACAAATACGTAGTATAAGCAACATTGTTGGCGAACGTAATAAACAGTATTGGAAGATGGAGGAGGCGCTACATAGCTTAACGGCCAATGTGTTAGCACTTTTAGACCGTTTACAACAGGTTGGTACCATTTAATAACACTTACTTATTTTTTAGTTAGATAATAAAAATTTTACTTTGGAATTTACTTTAGGATTTAGCCCTTGCCCTAACGACACTTTTATATTTGATGCACTGGTGAATAAAAAAATTGACACCGCCGGTATTGATTTTATTGCCCGGCTGGAAGATGTGCAAACACTTAACCAACAGGCTTTGCAACAGCAAGCAGACATAACTAAAATAAGTTATGGGGTATTGCCGCTGGTTTTGCAGCACTATTATTTGCTAAATAGCGGCGGAGCATTAGGTAAAGCCGTAGGCCCTTTGCTGATTGCCAAACAGCCAATAACCAATGTACAGCAGCAGGCAGCGCAAATGTCGGTTGCCATTCCGGGTAAAAATACCACCGCACATTTATTGTTTTCGCTGGCTTTTCCCTCCGTAACGCGCAAACACTTTATGGTTTTTAACCAAATTGAAGACGCAGTGCTAAATGGTAAAGTAGATGCGGGGGTAATTATACACGAAAACAGGTTTACCTACCACGACAAAGGACTGGTTAAATTAGTTGACCTGGGCACATACTGGGAAGAAGTGACCGGTGTACCAATACCCCTTGGCGGTATTATAATTAAAAAAACGATTGACAAGCAATTGCAGCAAACCATTGACAACCTGATAAAACAAAGTGTGGAATATTCTTTTGCACACTATCCAACTCTTTCGCCTTATGTAAAACAGCATGCCCAGGAAATGGACGAAAGTGTAATGCGCAAACACATAGACCTATACGTAAACAATTACACCCTTGCGCTGGGTAGCAACGGCAAAAAGGCAGTACAAACCCTGCTTAAGGTGTACGGCGATTTACACAAATCAAAAGTTGCATCCCTGCACGATCACCTGGTTGCTGAAGCATAAGCTGCCTGTTTTACTTTTTTAGGGTATTTCCATATACTTCCAAAGCCCGCTTGCGTGCAAACTCGTGTACAACCATGGGTTGGGGATACGTTAACTGCTCGTATTCGGGTGCCCACTTGCGTATGTACTCCAGTTTGGGGTCAAATTTTTCGGTTTGTAGCCTTGGGTTAAAAATACGAAAATAGGGTGCTGCATCGGTGCCGCTGCCAGCAGCCCATTGCCAGCCGCCGTTGTTGGCCGCAAGGTCGTAGTCTAATAACTTTTGGGCAAAATAAGCCTCGCCCCAACGCCAGTCAATTAGCAGGTGCTTAGTTAAAAAAGAGGCAACTATCATTCGTACGCGATTATGCATAAAGCCGGTTTGGTTTAACTCATTCATACCGGCATCAACTATTGGGTAGCCCGTTTTTGCATTGCACCATTGGTCAAACTCTTTTTGATTATTACGCCATTGTATATTTTCGTACTCCTGCCTGAATGCCCTGCCCATGCCCACGCGCGGAAAATGCCAGAGTATCATGTGGTAAAAGTCGCGCCATATCAGCTCGTTTAAATAGGTTCCGTTTAACTTGCTGGCCTTTTGGGCAAGTTGGCGTATGCTAATAGTACCAAAGCGCAGGTGCACCCCTAACCGCGAGGTACCTTTTTGGTTGGCGGGAAAATTGCGGGTAGCGCTATAATGGCTTAACACGCTTTCCTTTAATTGGATAGAAGGGAAAGGCACTCCCACTTTTTCAAAACCCATACTTTGTAGCGTGGGCAAATCTTTAGCCCCACGTTGAAAAAAATGCTTGAAAAGGTGCTTGTTGGCAATTGACTTAAATGAGTCTTCAGTAAGCGCTGCCTTCCATTTGCGGCTGTATGGAGTAAATACGGTATATGGCTTTCCATCGTCTTTTACCACATCATCCTTTTCAAAAATCACCTGGTCTTTATAAGTGCAAAAAGTTGTACCGCCGGTTTTTAAAAGGGTTGCAATTTCGTTGTCCCTTGCAGTAGCATAGGGCTCGTAGTCGTGGTTAGTAAATACCTTTTTAACACTATAAGCGGCCGTAAGTTTGGCAAAAATTTCGTTGGGAAAGCCATACACTACTTCCATGGAACCACCGGCCGCAACAACGGTTTGTTGCATTTCAGTTAAAGCAGCATGTATAAATTCAACGCGGCGGTCAGCTTTATCGTCCAGCTTATCCAAAATATTTTTATCATAAATAAATAGTGGTAAAACAGGCAGCCCGTCTGTTAATGCCTGGTTAAGTGCAGTGTTATCTTCAAGCCTCAAATCCCTTCTAAACCACATAATGTTAATGTCCATTGCGATAGCTAATTTGTTTGATGGTAACATATACGCAAACCAAAGGTTTAGTGTGCTGTAAGCGGAGCCACGCATTTACGATACAAAATGGAACTGGTAGTGTTAGTAAAACTTGTGTTGCCTAGTTGCCTAACCCATTTTATACCATAAATGGCATTGGTAAAAAATATTTCGGAGGCGCTTAAAATATCCTCTTCGTTAATGCTTTTTTCTTTTATGGCAACACCTGCCTGTGAGGCGGTAGCCAGCAAATGGCGGCGCATAATGCCGTTTACAGGCCCATCGGTAAGTGGTGGTGTTGTAACCACATTATTATGTACTAAAAAAACATTGGCAATAGTGGCGTCGGCCAGTTTGCCGTGTGGATTTAGCAGGAGGCAGTCGTTTAGTTTTTGCTGTTTTGCCCATAAGGCGGCCATACTATAGCACAAATAGTTATTGGTTTTAAATTGCGCTAGCTGGTCGCAGTTTTTGGTGGCCTCGCGGTAAATATCAATTACCAACCCATTTTCGTTAAACGATTGTATGGCTGTTTGCAATGGCCAGGTTTGTATAAGATGATTTGGGTACTGGTTTATCGTTTCATACAAACCACCGTCGCCTCTAAATATGGTGAGGCGCACCCTGCCAAGTTGATGATGGCCGTTTTTTTGGGCCACTTCTTTTATTTTATCTTCCAGGTATTGCCGCGTAAATAAGGCAGGTGCATCAAAGTACATTTGGGCAAGGGTAATATAAAGCCGTTCTAAGTGGTAGTCGGCCAATACAATTTCCCCTTTATATATTTTAATGGTCTCAAAAAAACCATCGCCGTAGCGAAACGAGCGATTATCGGGCGAAATGCAAATGGAGTCTTGTTTTTGGAGTTTGCCATTTAAGCTGGCGTAATTTGACATGGGCAAAATAAAAACAAAAAACCCGACAATGGCCAGGTTTTGAATTTTTGCAGGAGAAGTTTATTGTGTAAATATTTTACTTATTATTTTTTGCAGGGTAGTAAATTTAAATACAAGTACCTGGCTTACATGGTTTTATAGGTACAATGCAACGTAAGGGTAGTGACCATTGCATCGCCGACCTGGTTTAAAATTATGACTTAAACATCGCAGTACCTTCTATCACCCGTCTACAATATTGTGTTTTACTGCATACAAAATAAGCCCTGCGGTAGATTTTGCACCCGTTTTTAACTTTAACCGGTCCCTGATGGCCTCCACTGTGCGGGGGCTGATATCTACAATATCTGCAATCTCTTTGGTGCTTTTTTCGTCGCACATTAGTTTAAGCACGTGCACTTCTTTTTCGCTTAACCCGGCTTCGCCGGTAGCAGTGGTTTCCTGTATACGTCGCGAACGGAGGCCATTTAACATAGCCTTATTGGTGTACTCATTAAAGAAAAATTCGTTGGTATGTACCGTTTTTATAGCTTCGTAAATGGTGCTACTATCGCTGTTTTTAGTAAGGTAGCTATTGGCCCCAATCTCCATAAGCCTGCTTATCATGCTTACATCGTCGTTCATGGTAAGCATGATTATTTTAACATTGGGTAGTATTTTTTTTACTTCGGGCAAGGTGGCAATACCGTCCATAATAGGCATTTGAATGTCCAAAAGAATAACATCGGGTTGTAGAAATTTTACCAGGTTCAACAACTGCATGCCATTTTCGGCTTCGCCAATAAATTCAATATCGGGGTATAGGGATAAAGTTGCCTTAACACCGGCCCTAAATAATGTGTGATCGTCGGTGATTAGTACTTTTATTTTTACATTGTTGGTCATGCTCTTATATACTGGTATTGGCGAAGAACCTGGCTTAAAACCATTATTTAGCGTTGTAGATTAGTTATGGCAGGCTGTTTTGTTGGTTTTTAAAAGTCAAAAAAAAAGAAAACTATTTTGCAATTTAACTCCGAAATTATTTAAAAGATGATGCGACCTGCAAACTGCTCTCAATTATATTATTCAATAACGCAAAAAATACAAAATTCTTGCACCACACACTTACTAAAATGCTAAGAATTAATACGTTGTAAAAAAAGTAAAAATACTATTTTACGAAAGCAAAATTTACACGCATATAACTAAATACGTTGAACCACGCTAATTATTACTTCTGTCCTAAAAATAGTTTACAGTATAAATACTTCTTTTATTTTATTATTCTGACGGAATAAAATAGGGTACTTATGCTTAAAATACTGTTGGGCCTACCGATACCATTAAAATGAAAGAAGTAATACCGCGATGAATATTTTTTGCATTGATTACACGTTCAGATGTTTCCAAATAATTTGTGAAAGCCAATTTTGTGGTTATTAAAAACAACAGAACCTGCCTTTTGAAAGAAAGGTTTTGTTGTTGGTAACCTGCTACGGTTTTGAAAACAGGAAGCAGGCAGATAGAGAAATAACGGTAAAAGTGTAAATGGGCTATCACTCGAGCAATTTGTTACGCATAGCGTACATTACCAATCCTGCAATGGTTTTAGCGCCGACTTTCAATTTCATATTTTGCCTGATTGTTTCCACGGTTCGCGGGCTCAAAAAAACACCTTCCGAAATTTCTTCTGTCGTTTTATCTTCGCTTATAAGGCGTAAAATCTTCAACTCTTTATCGTTGAATTTTACTGTATTAGGATAAAACTGCCTTACCGTACGTTTTTGTTGCAGTTTTAAAAGTACCGCTGAATTGACCAGGTCGTTAAAATAAAAATCATTTTGCATACATGCCAAAATGGCACGGTAAATTTCATCGGCATCAGTGGTTTTTGCCAGGAAAGCATTGGCTCCACTTTCCATCATTTTGGTTATCATTTCCTTATCGTCGTACATACTGAGTACCACAATTTTTACCATTTCGTACTCCCTTCGTATTAACTGTATTGCATTTATGCCGTCTATTTCGGGCATACGAATATCCATAAGTAACACATCGGGAATTTTCATTTTCATTTTGTGCATCATGTCTTTGCCGTCGTCGGCCTCCCACAAAATTTTAATAAACTCCCTGTTTTTAAGTGCCATCCTTATGCCATCTCTAAAGATTTTGTGGTCGTCGGCCAGCGCAAGTTTTATAATTGTTTCATCCGGCATTGGTAAAATATTTTAATCTTGGTGCTAAACGTACTTTAAAAGTTAATTTAGTTGAAATATTGGACAAGGAAAAATACTACATAATTATACGGTAAAAGCTTAACGAATTATAGTAATAACATCATTTTTTAAAATAGTAATTTTACGGTGTTTAAGGGAAATTATACTATTTTTTAAAAATAACGGCTGGTAAAAAGCGTACTCTAAATACCTATCATTTAACATTTTACGACAAAATAACTAATGTGGCCCAATACGATGACCCCTTGTGGATAAAAATGTATTAAGGCAGTTTTACATAAGTATTTGTACATCCCTAAAATAAAAACACCATGAACAACACCGAACTTATTGTAGTAAAAGGCAAAGTAATTGAACAAAAAAAAGGCTACACAGCCGAAGTAGGCGAAGATATTGGCTACGAAAAAGGAGCCAAAATGATCAAAACTTATTTTCAGGACAACCAGGATGATGTTTTAGCCCACTTTATGGGACGCAACATGATTGAAGCTATTTTGGCCCAACCAGCCGTAGTAGGTATTCGGATGTTTCATGCTGTTAACGAAATAGGCCTTCGCCAACTGGTGTTGGTAGGCGTTAATGCTACCGGCGGTAATGTGTTAGAGTACACTACCGTAGGAGACAATGGCGAAATGATTAAAAACAAAGGAATTGTGGCCGACAAAATGAGAAATTGCCCTCCGTATTGTGACGGCGGAACCAACACATTAGATTGGTCTTTATAGTCTGCATTTTTTAATGCCTATATTTGGGTTAAACTCATTAACCCATAGAACCTCTTAAAATCATACCCTATTTAGCTAATGCTATTGGGTTACTACCCGTAATACTTTACCTGATTTTTAGTAAAAAGATCAATGATAAAGTATTACGGGTTATTGTTTTAGTTGTAATACTGGGATTTTTTGCAGATATATATTCAAGTTATATAGTAGCAAACGGCCATGCCAACTTTGATGTATACAACATATTTCTTGTTATCGAAACGGCTTTACTTTATTATTTTTTCTACCAAATATTTATACTTAGGTTTTTTAGAATTGTAATCATCATCTTATCAATTTTATTTTTGGGGCTTTGGGTAAAATCTTTTATACAATTTGGCACTACAAGCTATCTTGACTTAATGGTAACGATTGAAAACATCTCAATCATCATTCTCTCTATCTTCTATTTCTATGAGCAAATAACCGTAAATTTTAGCCGCGAAATATATATTAAGCCCCGCTTTTGGGTGGTAAGTGCCTACATGCTCTACTCAGCGGGTACGTTTTTTTTGTTTCTGTTTATTGGCACGGTGGCATCAAACCAGCAACAAAACATTTATATACTTAACTACGCTTTTCTTGTTATAAAGTCTATTCTGTTATCAATAGCCATGTTAATGAAAAACGAACCCGGTATTCGCAAAAAATTTACGCTCACTTAAAGCCTGTATTATAAACAAAGTATGTTTTTACTTCAAACGAATGTAGTATCCTCTCCCATTTTTTTTGGTACCATAGGCATGTTTTTGCTGGCAATAGCACTCATTATTTTTATCATATTTCATCAACGCAGGGTAATAAGGTACCAGGTTAAAATGCAAGGCATGGAGGCTGAGCAACAAAAAGTGCTGCTAAGCGCCTCCATTAAGTTACAGGAAGAAGAAAGGCAGCGTATTGCAGCCGACCTGCACGACGATGCCGGTCCGCTATTGGCCACCGCCCGCCTTTACCTTAACGAAAACCTGGTAAACCAGGACAGGTCGAGCCAGTTACAATCCATTTTTAGCGCAAAAGAAATTATTGACGAAACCATTCAGCTTATCCGAAACATTTCGCATAGCCTTATGCCCCCTACGCTAAAAAACTTTGGACTGGAAAGTGCAGTCAACGATTTCTTTTCTAAAATAAACGGCTCGGGCAGCATGAACGTAAACTGCCGCTTTCACGATTATAAAATCAGGCTGAAGGCCGAAAAGGAGCTTCTAATTTTTAGAGTGATACAGGAGCTGATTAACAATATTTTAAAACATAGTAATGCCAGTTTTATACATCTTACCCAACACAATGGAACCGAAAATATGATTATACGCCTACATCACGATGGCAGAGGGCTTACACAGGAAGATTTTATAAAAATGGGCAAAAGCAATATCGGCCTCGGACTTAAAAATATACAAAGCCGCCTAAAGGTTATAAGAGGCGAAATATTATTTGAACAAGACAGCTCCCAATCGTTTTTTAAAGTAACCATTGATGTACCTAAAGACGAAAACGAACGATAAATTTATGACTAGTAACGTATTGAAATTGAACTTCTACTTTTGTATGGTATGGCCGACATAAAAGTTGCAATAGCAGATGATCATAAAATATTTAGAAAAGGCGTAATTCTTTCTCTAAGGCATTTTAGTAATTTAAAATTTGTGTTGGAAGCCGATAATGGCGAGGACCTTTTAAACAATATTGCACAGGCACAGCCCGATGTAGTTTTAATGGACCTGCGTATGCCTATAAAAGACGGTATCGAAACCACCAGGCAAATGAGTAAACTATACCCAACCATTTCGATAATAGTATTAACAATGCACGAAGACGAGCGGTTTGTAACCCACCTGATGGAAAATGGCGCTCACGGCTATTTGTTGAAAAGCACCGACCCTTCCGAAATCAAAAAAGCTATAACCGATGTATTTAGCAAAGGCTACTATCTCAACAATTTTGTAAACCGTATTTTATTAAAAAAGGCACACAATAAATCAAAAGCCCTCCCATCGCTTAGTACCGAACTTGATATATCGGAAAAAGAAAAGAATGTTTTAAAATATATATGCCTTGAAAACACCAGCCTGGAAATTGGCGAAAAAATGAACATTAGCTCCCGTACAGTCGAAAGTATAAAAGAACGGATGATGGAACGTTTTGGCTTAAAAAATACGGCGGGCCTTGTGTTTTTTGCCGTAAAAAATAACCTGATTGATTAAAACGCAAATAGCACCATTTGCCCTCCGTAACCATAACCATTTTTTACTTTGTGCTATGCAGCGTAGTGTTATTTAAACTACCCTTTATAAAAAAAGCAAAGCTGGGCAACACAATAGTGACTTTACTATTTGCTCTAAAATGCCTTGCAGGGGTTGCGTATGCGCGGTTTTACCAGCTACCCAAATACTATAGCACAGCCGACACCTGGCGATTTTACAAACTAAGCCTTGACGAAAAACAATGGTTACTTCACAATCCCTATGCTTTTGTAAAAGATATATTTACACACGGCTATCAACAAACAGGCAATGTTTTTATAGGTTCCAATTCGTATTGGAACGACCTCAAAAGCAACATCATTATTAAGCTAATGGCATTGTTTAATGTGCTTACTGCCGATGGCTATTATAGCAACCTTGTTTTATTTAACCTATTGTATTTTGTTGGGCTAATTGCATTGTACAGGGTGTTCATTTCCCTTTATCCAACGGCAAAATGGGCGGCAATTATTGGTATTTTCCTTTTCCCGTCCACCTTGTTTTGGTGTAGTGGTATTCATAAAGATGGGCTGGTATTATCGGCAGTAGGGGTAGCCATTTTTTGTTTTCACTTTAAAATTGTACAAAAGCCCTTTAACTTAAAAGCAATACTCTTAATATTGGCTTGTTTTGCGCTCACTTTTGTTTTACGCAGTTATGTATTGCTGGCGTTGTTGCCATTTTTGCTGGGTTGGTGGGTTAGTAAACAAATAAATTGGCCACCAATACGCATATTTACCATGCTTTACCTTGCAGGGGTAGTATTATTTTTTGCGCTACCATACATTTCGTCAGGCCTGAACTTTCCAGGCTTTTTAGCCAATAAACAGCACGAGTTTTTGTTATTATCCGGTGGCTCCGCTGTTTCAGCTTTGCCCCTGCAACCCACCTTTACCGGCTTTTTAATATACTTACCAACCGCATTAGACATGGCCCTTTTTCAGCCACACTTAACCGCCGGATTTAATGTGGGAGCCCTACTTGCTTTTGGCGAGCAAATACTGATTGTTTTACTTTTAGCGGCTTTTTGGTTGGCCAAAAAGCCAGCCCAACAGTTGCCTGTTATTACCGGTATGTTATTTTTTGGCATTAGCGTACTACTTATTGCAGGTTATTCTGTTACATTTTCGGGAGCGGTGGTCAGGTACCGGAGTTTTGTAATTCCCTTTTTATTAACGCCGCTGCTTTGCAGCATTGATGTACAAAAACTTATAAAATCCCTATCACCGAAAACCAATTAAAATTATAATCTCACAATAAAGTTTACATTAATTTGTTTTAAAAAGATGGCCAACACAATTGTGTGGCCCTGTTTTTAGTGCAATCAACAACAAACGATTTTAAATCCATCACCTACAAAACCAAAAGCGATCAGTTTACCTTACCAGCCTGCCAAATGAATAACAAAACAAACAATGCCGAGCCGAACAGCGTACGTTTCATTGATTTTTCTGCTATCGACTTTACAACCATAGTTACCGAAGCATGGATTGCGTACGATAATACCCGCGAAATAATCCGTGTGGTAGATATTAGTGCAAAGGTGTCAACCAATCATGTATATCGCATAACTTTTAACGATCACAGCATTATTATAGCCAAACTATCCTACTTTGGTAAGTTTGAGCACTTTGTAGAAGACCATAGTATTATAGATACCCTATCTAATAACCTGCCCGCTCCATTTGAAAATTTTTTAGCCCGGTCGCTTGCAAAAGGCAACCACCTTTTTGTACATAGGTATAAAGACGATGTGCTGGATGTTTGGGTGGTATTTTACCGCCCTATCAAAATAAAAAAAAAGCTTCCCCGCCGGTTAGATGATGAGCAGATAGTAAAATTTGCAGAAGAAATAGCTTCCTTTCATAAGGCGTGCAACAGTATTAAAAACACGTTGCCCCCATCGTCAAAAACGCTGCAGGTAGATGTGCAACATTTACTTGAAACTATAGAAACCGACGAAGGAAAATACGAATATCGCATGCATATTGATGAAATAAAGCAACAAAGCGACCTGTTTTTAAACAATGCTGCCAAACTTGGCGAAAGCACTTTTAAAAAAATACCCGTATTTGTAGATTGGAACATTGGCAATTTTTCCATTACCTCTACCGGCAAATTATTTTCCCGGTGGGATTACGATTGGTTTAGGATTGGCTCCCGTACCCTCGATTTTTATTTTTTGAGCCGCGTGGTAAGCGATGTGGGCGACCGAACCATATTTAACTACTATATTAGCCCCTTTATGGAAAACAGGTTTCTGCTGTTTTTAAAGGCATACCATAATATTTATCCTTTATCGGAAAACGAGATAAGATTTTTAAAAGAAGCTTACAGGTTTTTTATATTGAATTATGTAATAAAGTACGGCAGGCACTTTTTTCACGAAATATTTGCCAGCAAACTTCAAAAAGAAGCTTTTGATATTTACCTGCCATCAATTGAAAGGCAGTTTGATGCAGATATCATTTTAAAAGCGCTAAACATTTAATGCAAACAATAACCACACAATCGTTTCTTGAAATAGCCGTACAATACAAAGCCGTGTTTTTAGACAGCTATGGTGTAATTAAAAACTATAACGGATTAATTGATGGTGCACAACAGACCATTGATTTTTTAAGAAGCCGTGATATTGCAGTTCGCATACTTACCAACGATGCCAGCAGAAGCCAGGAACAACAAGTGGAGGGCTTTAAAAAACTGGGACTTCAACATATTGAAGAGCATGAAGTAATTACTTCGGGCATGATGGCTAAACAGTTTTTACAACATAAAATTGTAGATGGAAAAATAGCTTACCTGGGCACAGAAAACTCGGCACACTATATTTTACAGTCGGGCCTTGAGCATATTTCGGTAACCGATATTGATATAGAAAACATTAACGACATAAGCGCTTTTGTTTTTTTAGACGATGAAGGCTTTGACTGGAACTTCGACATCAACAAAACCGTTAACCTTTTACGTCGAAAAAACATACCTGTAATTGTGGCCAATTCCGACAAATTATACCCTGTATCAAAAAACAATGTAGCAGTTGCTACCGGTGGCATTGCCAAATTGGTTGAAAGCATGCTAAACAAAAAGTTTATACAATTTGGCAAACCTGACTCCCAAATGTTTATGTATGCTTTTGATGAATTAAACCGCTTTGGGTCATTTTCGAAAAACGATATTATTATGGTGGGCGACAACCTAAACACCGATATACTGGGCGGTAATAAATTTGGCGTTAAAACCGTATTAGTACTTTCGGGTAACACAAGTGCCGAACAGGCCCCCAATTCCATACAATCGTCAGGCATTATACCCGATTATATCTGTAATTCAATATTTGATTAAAAAGTAAAACGGGGTAGTAATACATATATATAATATATTAATTCGTTAAATCAATCGCTTAGGTTGATTTTTTTTATGCTTCCGTTGAACCTTCAATACATTATTCAAATTTTTGGTTACATTCGCTTCGCTCTCTTTAAAAATATAACGTATTAAATATTAACCCTTATGACAGTTGCAAAACTTGAGTACATCTGGTTGGATGGCTATCAACCCACCCAAAGTTTACGTAGTAAAACAAAAATCATTTCAGACTTTTCGGGTAATCTGGATGACCTGCCTAATTGGTCATTCGATGGTTCATCAACCGAACAGGCACCCGGCGGCTCGTCGGACTGTATTTTGAAGCCTGTTTTCCTGGTAAAAGACCCTCAACGCAAAAATGCGTTTTTAGTAATGTGCGAAGTGCTAAGCGCCGGTGGCGTGGCACACCCAAGTAATGGCAGAGCATTAATTGAGGACGATGATGCCGACTTTTGGTTTGGCTTTGAACAGGAGTACTTTTTATTTAGTATGAAAACCAATAAGCCCCTTGGCTTTCCGGTAGATGGTTACCCTGCCCCGCAAGGACCTTACTATTGCTCAGTAGGGGCCCGTAACTCGTTTGGTCGTCATATTGTGGAAGAACACCTGGACGCATGTCTTGAAGCTGGTTTAAACGTAGAAGGTATTAATGCCGAAGTAGCTGCAGGCCAGTGGGAGTTTCAAATATTTGCCAAAGGTGCTAAAAGCGCCGGCGATCAAATTTGGGTAGCGCGCTATCTTTTAGAACGAATTGGCGAAAAATACGAGGTATGGGTTAATTACCATTGTAAGCCCCTGGGCGACCTTGACTGGAACGGATCTGGCATGCACGCAAACTTCTCAAACGGTTTACTGCGTACCGCAGGTAGTAAAGAAATTTACGATAAAGTTTGCGAATCCTTTCGCCCGGTAATTAAGGAACATATTGAAGTATATGGTGCTGACAACCACTTACGTTTAACAGGAAAACACGAAACCGCTTCTATCCACGACTTCTCCTACGGCATTTCCGATCGTGGCGCCTCCATTCGCATTCCGTTGTACACGGTTGAAAAAGGATGGAACGGTTACCTTGAAGACAGAAGACCAAATTCTGCCGCTGATCCTTACAAAGTAGCCGCCCGTATTATTAAAACGGTAAAATCGGTTGAAGTATAACTTTTAATTATATATTTTTTTTTAATAAGACCTTTTGATATCAAAAGGTCTTTTTTCTTTTAGCCAAATTGTACTAAATTAATGATCTATAGCTTATTGATTAGTATTTTTATCCCCTATAATTGATATTTAATAAATTAAGAAAATATGGAATCACTTCGTTTTAAGGCGTTGGATGCATTAACCCTCAGTCCGCCGGAGGATTCAACGGCCGATCGCACTAAAATTTCGCCCATTTTTGGAGAAAATGTATTTACCCTTAAAACTGCCCGCGAATACCTTAGCGATGAGGCATTTAAAAGTTTGGTTGGCAGCATTAAAGGCAACAGAAAAATTGACAGGTTAGTGGCCAATCAAATAGCCACGGGGCTTCGCGGCTGGGCCGAAAGCAAGGGTGTAACACACTTTACCCACTGGTTTCAACCACTTACCGGCACTACTGCCGAAAAACACGATAGCTTTTTTACTATTAAGGCAGATGGCAGCGCCATGGAGGAATTTGACGGCGCGGCACTCATTCAGCAGGAGCCAGATGCATCATCGTTTCCCAGCGGAGGCCTGCGGGCAACCTTTGAGGCCAGGGGTTATACAGCCTGGGACCCATCCAGCCCCGCATTTATTATTGAAATCGGTAATGGACGAACGCTTTGTATTCCAACTATTTACGTATCGTACACCGGCGAAAGCCTTGATTATAAAGCGCCATTGTTAAAAGCACTGGCAGCTTTGGACAAAGCAGCCGTAGATGTTTGTAACTATTTTGATAAAAATGTGTCGAAGGTGACTGCTACCCTTGGGTGGGAGCAGGAATATTTTGTGATTGATGAAAGGCTTGCCAATGCAAGACCGGACCTGTTGCTGTGCGACCGTACCGTTTTTGGTGCTTCGCCCGCCAAAGGCCAGCAATTAGAAGATCATTATTTTGGCGCAATTCCCGAAAGGATCTATTCCTTTATGCGCGACTACGAAAACGAGGCCTATAAACTGGGCATCCCATTACGCACCCGCCACAACGAGGTGGCCCCCTCGCAATTTGAAGCAGCACCGGTTTTTGAAGAAGTAAACCTGGCCGTAGACCATAACACTTTGCTGATGGATGTAATGAGCAGGGTGGCAAAACGCCACAGGCTTAAAGTTATTTTGCACGAAAAACCTTTTGCAGGCATAAATGGCAGCGGCAAGCACAACAACTGGAGCATGGCCACCGACACAGGTGTAAACCTTTTGGCGCCGGGCAAAACGCCCAAAACCAACCTCATGTTCCTCACCTTCTTTGTAAATACCATTAAAGCTGTACACGACTATGCCGACCTGTTAAGAGCCTCTATAGCCAGTGCAGGCAACGATTACCGCCTTGGTGGAAATGAAGCCCCTCCTGCCATATTATCGGTTTTTATTGGCCAATACCTTACCAATGTTTTAGATGAAATTGAAGGCCGCGTAGGCGAAAAATTTGACGAGCAGGATGAAGCCATTTTAAAACTGGACCTGCACCGAAGCATACCCGAATTAATGCTGGATAACACCGACCGGAACCGAACCTCGCCTTTTGCATTTACCGGCAACAAATTTGAATTTAGGGCTGTTGGCTCGGCAGCCAATTGCGCAGGCGCCATGACGGCCCTAAACACCATTATGGCCGAAACCTTGCGGATGTTTAAAAAAGAGGTAGATGGTTTAATTGAAAAAGGCGAAAAGAAAGAAATAGCCATTATGCACGTTATTCAAAAGTCGATCGTTGACGGAAAATCGGTTTTATTTGAAGGCGATGGCTACAGCCAGGAATGGGAAAAAGAGGCAGAAAAAAGAGGACTACCCAATATTAAGACCACGCCTTATGCACTTGATGCTATGGTAACAGCAAAAACAAAAGCCCTTTTTCAGAACAACGGTATTTTTACACATTCCGAAGTGGAGGCACGCCACGAAATAGAATTGGAAAAGTATATTAAGAAAGTGCAAATTGAAGCTCGTTTAATGGGCGACCTGGCCATAAACCATATTTTACCTGCGGCCTACCGCTATCAAAATACCCTGGCTATTAATATTAAAACCCTCAAACAAATTGGCATGGATGAAAAGAGCTATGCCACGCAACTGGAAACCGTTGAAAAAATTTCGTACCATATAAACGTAGTAAGCGAAAATGTAGAAGAAATGGTTGAGGCGCGAAAAGTAAGCAATGCCATTGAAAATGTAAGAGAAAAAGCCATTAGCTACAACGAGGAAGTGAAGGATAAATATTTTGACATTATCAGGTACAGTATTGACAAACTTGAAATGCTGGTGGCCGATAACGAATGGACACTACCCAAGTATAGAGAATTGCTTTTTTTAAGATAGATATTACATTAAAGCCGGCACTTGTTTATTTTTAAAACAGCGCCTTGCTAAATTAACCGATGCACAAATGCTGCTGCCCGGTAAAATGAAGGTAAAAGGAAACATGGTTTAAACTTTTGTAAGCATGGTTGGTCAATGCTTTACGATTATTAAAAATTAAATCACTTTCAATTTTACAAAACATGAAAAAAATACTAATGCTTTGTGGCTTATGCACCATTGCCATTACCAGCCTGCAAGCGCAGGCGCCTAACCGCCAGGGTGGCGGAGGTAGAGGACTGGAAAGGATGAAGCAACAAATGAAAGACGAATTAAAACTTACTGATGTGCAGGCTGATTCGGTAATGGCCATTCAAAATGAATTCCAGGCAAAAAACCGCGAATTGCGTACCAACGAAACAATGAGCGAAAGTGGCAAAAAGGAAACGATGAAGGCCAACAACGAGGCCCGAAAGGCCCGAATTAAAAATAACCTTTCGGACGATCAAATTAAAAAGCTGGAAGAGTGGAATGAAAATATGCGGAAAATGAGGGAAAACAGGCAAAACAACCGAAAGTAAACAACGTAACAATATTTTTTAGCCACCCGCCGGATGGCTTTTTTTATGCAATTGTTTTTTAAAAAGATAATAACGGATAATTTATTTCAATAACCTGTTGAATAAACAGGCAGCATTGTTAAAGATGGAAGCATGTAATTAAATAGCTACCACGATCAAAATAACATTTCCGCCTGCACAAAGTATTATTATTTAGCGCCTACTGCCCATACTTTGCTATCATATTTATTTCATAAAAAAGACCGTCAAATGCCGGCCTGTTATTATAGTACAAAAAGTAAAAACCAGGTTACACCATCGTAAACCCTTCCAAAAACTTAGTGGTAAAATTACCCTTTCTAAAATCTTCGTTTTGCATTAATTGAATATGAAATGGAATGGTGGTTTTTATACCTTCAATAACGTACTCGCTTAAGGCCCTGTACATGGTATTGATGGCTTCTTCGCGGGTTTGGGCAGTGGTAATTAGTTTACCTATCATGCTGTCGTAATAAGGCGGTATAACGTAACCTGCGTACACATGGCTGTCAACCCTTACCCCGTGGCCACCTGGTTGGTGCAGTACGGTAATTTTTCCGGGGCTTGGTCTAAAGTCGTTGTAGGGGTCTTCGGCATTAATCCGGCATTCAATGGCGTGCATTTGTGGTTCATAGTTTTTACCACTTATTGGCTCGCCCATGGCAATTTTTATTTGCTCTTTTATCAGGTCAAAATTGATCACCTCTTCGGTTACACAATGTTCAACCTGTATACGGGTGTTCATTTCCATAAAATAAAAGTTGCGGTGCTTATCAACTAAAAACTCAATAGTACCCACACTTTCGTAATTAATGGCACTGGCAGCTTTAATAGCAGCGGTTCCCATGGCGTGGCGTAACTCGGGGGTCATAAAAGGCGAGGGGCTCTCCTCTACCAGTTTTTGGTGCCTGCGTTGAATAGAGCAATCCCTTTCGCTTAGGTGCGCTATAGTACCAAAACGATCGCCGGCAATTTGTATTTCAATATGCCGTGGCTCTTCTACATACTTTTCCATGTAAATACCATCGTTTTTAAACGATGCGGCTGCTTCGGTTTTTGCTGTAGTGTAGGCTTTTTCCATCTCACTGTCGTTCCATACCACCCTCATGCCTTTGCCACCACCGCCGGCAGTAGCTTTTAAAATAACAGGATAACCAACCGTTTTTGCCAGTTTTATTGCTTCGTCTACACTTACTAGCAAGCCTTCGCCACCGGGTACTACGGCCACCCCCGCCTTTATCATAGTGTCTTTGGCAGTAATCTTATCGCCCATTTTATTAATCATATCGGGCGTGGGGCCAATAAACTTAATACCATGATCCTGGCATATTTGCGAAAACTTGGCGTTTTCGGCCAAAAAACCGTAACCGGGGTGAATAGCATCGGCATTGGTAATTTCGGCAGCCGCCATAATATGGGGTATGTTTAAATATGAGTCCGCGCTGGCCGGTTTACCTATACACACGGCTTCATCAGCAAACCTTACGTGAAGGCTATCTTTATCGGCGGTGCTATAAACAGCAACAGTTTTAATACCCATTTCCCTACAGGTTCTGATCACTCTGAGGGCTATTTCGCCACGATTGGCTATCAGTACTTTTTTAAACATATTTACTTGTAGGTCTCGGGCAAAATTTTTATGGTTTACCTTCAATTTTCTTTTTAAAACATTCTGAAAAAAATCAACACTTGCCGTCCTTGCACAAGGCTGGTTTACAAACCCTGGTAAATAAAACAACTTTAGAAAAAACAGCTCCTTTACGACGGGTCTACTAAAAACAATGGCTGATCAAACTCAACCGGACTTGCATCATCCACCAAAACCTTCACCACTTTTCCACTCACCTCACTTTCTATTTCGTTAAAAAGCTTCATGGCTTCTATAATGCAAACGGTTTTACCTACTGTTATTTCGTCGCCTACCAATACAAACGATGGTTTATCTGGCGATGAACTTCTGTAAAACGTACCGATCATGGGGCTTTTTACCATAATGAGATTATCGGCAGGTTTAACGTCCATGGCTGGCGCAATAGTAGGCTGCCCTGTGGCGGGCAGGTTTAACGCCTGGTTTACAGAAGTGTATGGCTGGCCTGCCATAGAAACCTGCGCTAATTGAAGCGGGGCTGCTGAGGCATAAACCGGGGCAGGGTCTTCCTTTTGCCGAATAATTATTTTAAAATCTTTTTCTTCAATATTGATTTCGCCAATATTGCTTTTGTTAATGATCTTTATAAGTTCCTGAATTTGTTTAAAGTCCATACAACCAATTTTTAGATTAAAATAGAGAAAGGCGTTTAAGGTATTAAACGACCGGCAAAGTAGCTATTTTTAATAAAATAGCAGTTAAAGCTCAAAAAAAGTATTAATTAAAAAGAAATTAAAAGCCCTTTTACATAGGTTTTGGATGGTTTGCAAACTAACATAACGCAAAAATATGCATCCGTAATAAATTATCTTTAAAAGTAAAATAACAAGCTATTGCTTTGGGATTTAATTATTGGCTATCGTTAGGGTAATGGCCAATTATTATAACAATATAAACGTTGGCTTAATGGCAGTTTTTTGATACAACAATTTCCCTTTTTCACTTAAACTATAGTACAGCAGCCAATTATTTTATTTATATACAGGCAACATGGTAAATCCCTTTTTTACGTAGCTAAATCAGTAAGGCTTTATGTTTAATTGCCTTTACCTTTACGCCCTGAAAAATTGGGCCGGGATAATACAAACACATCAACTCATATGAGTGGTATAAGCAATAAAGCTAGTTATGCAGGTTTAATCATAGCCTTAGGAATTATTTACGGAGATATTGGCACCTCGCCACTTTACGTTTTAAACGCAATTATCAAGGAAAAAATCATTACCGAAGACCTAATTACAGGAAGCCTGTCGTGTATAATTTGGACCCTCACCCTTCAAACAACGATTAAATATGTGTGGCTTACCCTTCAGGCCGATAACCGGGGAGAAGGAGGCATATTTTCGCTTTTTGCCCTGGTGCGGCGCCGAAAGAAATGGCTTGTTTTTCCGGCAATGATTGGTGGTGCTGCCCTGTTGGCCGATGGTATGATTACGCCGCCCATTTCAGTAACATCGGCCATTGAGGGTTTACGTAATATTGAAGTATTAGGCTTTATAAGCGATAATGTAATTGTGATGATTGTACTTATCATCATTTTTATCCTGTTTTTTGTTCAACAGTTTGGCACAGCCTCTATCGGTAAACTTTTTGGACCGCTTATGATGGTATGGTTCATAATGCTTGCAGTGCTAGGCATTAGCCATGTGTTTGACGACCTATCCATATTTAAGGCTTTTAATCCTTTCTATGGCATAAAACTGTTATTGACGTACCCCGAGGGCTTCTGGATTTTAGGGGCAGTTTTTTTATGTACCACGGGTGCCGAGGCGTTATACTCCGACCTTGGCCATTGTGGCAAAGGCAATATCAGGGTATCGTGGATGTTTGTTAAGACCTGCCTTATTTTAAATTATCTCGGCCAGGGTGCCTGGTTGGTAGCCAATTTTAATGGCCAAAAAATTAGCACCCAAATGATTACCGACGGATTTAATCCATTTTACGGCATTATGCCCTCATGGTTTTTAATTGCGGGAATTATAATTGCAACAAGTGCCGCCATCATAGCCAGCCAGGCACTAATAAGCGGGTCGTTTACTTTAATTAGTGAAGCCATACGCCTTAATCTTTGGCCAAAAATGAAGATCAAATATCCGTCCGAAGCCAAAGGACAACTGTACGTGCCCACCATAAATAGTTTATTGTTTTTGGGTTGTGCTACCATTGTACTATACTTTAAAAAAAGCACCAATATGGAGGCTGCCTATGGTTTGGCCATAACCATTTGTATGATTGCTACTACCATTTTGTTTGCTAATTTTTTGGTTTTACACCGAACCAGAAAAACATTGGTATACTTGTTTTTGGTTACCTATTTAACTATTGAAACCTCGTTTCTGCTGGCAAACCTCAACAAGTTTCCCCATGGCGGTTTTGTAACCCTGTTAGTTGGCGGCGCCTTGTTTGCAGTAATGTACGTATGGCACCGAAGTAGGAAAATTAAAAACCGGTATGTTGAATTTGTACGGCTTGAGCATTATATTCCGCAAATACAAGAGCTGAGCAACGATAAGTCGGTGGGTAAATATGCCACCCATCTGGTATATATGACCAGTGCAAATAACCCCGCCGAAATTGAGCATAAAATCATCTACTCCATATTAAACCGCAAACCCAAACGGGCCGATATTTATTGGTTTATACATGTAGACACTGTTGACGATCCATATACCAGCGAATATTCGGTAAAGCATATTATTCCCAACGATATCATACGGGTAGAATTCAGGCTCGGCTTTAGGGTGCAACCCCGCATAAACTTAATGTTTAGGCAAGTGGTAAGGGACCTTGTTGAAAATAGAGAAGTAAATATTACCAGCCGTTACGAAAGCCTTGAAAGAAACAATGTAGTAGGCGATTTTCAATTTGTGGTAATGGAAAAATACCTGAGCCAGGATAATGAATTACCGTTTTTTGAAAGGGTAATAATGAAAATGCACTTTTGGTTAAAAGACCTTAGTTTGTCGGAAGAAAAAGGTTTTGGACTTGACACCAGTTATGTTACTGTTGAAAAGTTTGCTTTAGTAGTTGCTCCCATTTCCAACATAAGGTTAACCCGCCTGTTTGAAGATGAAGATGAATAACATTTTACAAAATAGGTTGTTGCGGTACCAATATTGTATATAACTTAATAAAAAAGCCGCTTTAATTATGCGGCTTTTTTATTAGTAAAATGTATGCATTATAAATTATTCTTTTACTCTTTCCACATATTCCCCGCTCTTGGTGTTTACGCGTATTAGTTCGCCTTCGTTAACAAACAAGGGCACCATAACAGTTGCACCACTTTCAACAGTAGCAGGCTTTAGGGTTCGTGTGGCAGTATCACCTTTTACTCCAGGCTCGCTGTAAGTAACTTTCATTACAATTTTATCAGGTAGTTCAACGCTCATGTGCTGATCGGTTTCGGTATTAATAAGCACCGATACCTCCTGGCCATCCTGTAAAAACTGCGGGGCATCTATCATGCCTCCGGCCAACGAAATTTGTTCAAAGCTTTCATTGTCCATAAAGTTGTACCCGCTTTCATCTTTATACAAAAACTGGAATGGCTTTTTTTCAACCCTCACTGGGTAAATTGTGTCGCCACTGTTCCAGGTGTGTTCGATACTACGGTTATTATCAACCCCTTTTAGCTTGGCCCAAAATTTGGCCGCAGCCCTGGCAGTTTTATTTTGTCCAAACTCTATAACGGTATATAAGCTACCATCCAGTTTTAAAATCATGCCCCTGCTTATGTCAGAAGTATTTGCCATAAAAAATTAATTTAAAAAGATGCACTATTAAACCTTTAAAATGCCGGCGCAAATGTAGGCATTGAAATTGATTTGGCAGCTGTGGAAATTACTACTTTGCCAGATGTAAAAAAGGCCTGATTCAAACCCGTAAAATGGTTAGTGCTGCAGTATATCAAGGGTAAAAATATTTTGCAAATTTATAATCTGCCTCTGCATCGGCGTTCGCCGGCACACTGCTTAAGTAAATTCCCACAAATTATAACACCTATAACCCTGGTGTAAAACCAACCATATAACAAAGCACAAAACTTTGCTTTGTTATATTGAAAGGGCAACAAAAAGATGGGAAAGCAGTAGCAAATTATATTCTTTTGCCTTTTTTATACCGGGCAATAACGTCCACCACATGTGGATTTTGCAATATAGCAGGATACAGATCAATAAATTTTTTAACCTGCCTGGGTGCCTGCGACATAGCCTGTTCAAGCTGCAACAAGGCTTCCTTACTTTTTTTAGAAGCAAAAAGCGAGGCGCTCAGGTAAAAAATAAACAACGTTTTGCCCTCAGTAATTTTAAGTGCAGCCAAACATTGTTCAACTGCTTCTTCGTAATATTCAGCCTTAAAAAGACAACGGATAAGGGCATCCCACCCAACTATAGTTTTGGGCCTGGTGCGCACTACATGTCCAAAATATTGTATGGCCGATTTGTAATGGGCAAGGTTCATATGGCACTCCCCCATTGCCAGGTTAAACTCAGGGCTAAACCTGTGATAACGCAAAGCACTTTCCAATTGCTTAATAGCACTTTCCCACTGTTCCTCATTTATATAAGTAAGGGCTACTTTGTAATATAACTTACTATCGTCAGGGTTTAAATGTGTTGCTTTTTTGTAATTCACCCTTGCCTGGGCATAATTTCCAAGTTTGTGATAACAATGCCCTATTGCCTCATAAATAACATCCTCAGGCCTTGACAATTCCAACACCCTTTCCAAAACCTCTATAGCTTCTTTATACTTACGCAACCTCAGGTATGCATCGCCCATATTACGATATGCATAATCAAATTTTTCGTCAATAGTAACTGCATACAGGTATGCATCAATGGCTTTTTCAAATAGTTTAATACCCTGGTAGGCGGCGCCAAGGTTAAACCAAGCCAGCTCGCAATAAGGAAAATTATTAATAATGTCAATGTGAAGCTTTATACTTTCTTCATTTCTGTTGGTAAAATCGGTCCAGAAACAAATTTTGTATAGGGCTTCTTCATTAGTGGGGTCGTCTTCTAAAATAAGTACAAGGCAATCAAATACTTTATCAAATTCCTCATAATCGTCGTACACATCTGCCAACTCAAAAAGAAGTTCAATTCGCTCCTCACCTTCAAATTGAAGTAAGGCATCTTGCAAAAGATCTACCGCCTTTAACTGCTGATCCAATGCAAGGTATGCATCGGTTTTAAGTATATACAGGTTAATATCGTTACTATCAAACAACTCGGCCTTTTCCAAAATTTCAAGTGCCTCGTTGTATTTTCGTGCGGCTAACATTAAATCGGCCAATTTTATCATTAACATTGACGAAAAAGGAAATTGCTCTATGCCAATTTCGGCAGCCTCCATAGCTTTCGAAAGTTGGTCTTTTTCGTCAAAATGGTCAATAATTCTTTCAAAAGCTTCCTCCTCCAAAAAACTATGTTGTTTTCCAAGCTTTAAATTGTCATACTGCACCAGCAGTTCTTTCATTTCCTCTTTGTCCTCACTATAAAAATTTTCGCTCATTGGGATAATCGGTTATTGAAAGTTAGGAAATCAGTGCAAAATATCTTAAATCCTTTATAACTTTTTTAAAAAATGTACGTTTATATATAAATAAGAACTTGTTAATATTTAGCAATTACCTAATTTTACAATACAATGAACAATTCTATAAACATAAAGCCAGGCAAGTTTTTTATAGCCATGTGTTTGGTAGGGTTAACTCATATTGCCATGGCATCGTTTACCGGTACAACTGAGGAAAGTTTAAAAAGTAAATATTCGCTTAAGCAATTCAACAAAAGTTTCTATCGCAGTGCGTCGCCTTTTACATTAACTACTGGTTTTCAATTTAAAGGTATCAGGCAATTAAGTAGTCAAAAAACCGACGATGGTAGTATCACTTACACTTCTATGATGCGTTTTGAAAAAGGAAACGTTACTTACATTTACCCCTACAAACACACAGTAAAATTGCCTAAATTTAAGGCGCCTGCTGCACCTTTGGCCCGTTAATAAATTTGGTGTGTTTTACGATCATAAAATTCTGTACCCACTTGTAGGAATATCAAACATGGCAGCCTTTACAGGCATGAGATTTATTTTTGTAGCCGTGAACTTATAAGTAGTTTTTCCATCTTCCGAACCGGTTTCGTACTCCAGCGCAAGGCCTGGTAAATTTCTAAATTGATACTCGTATTCTTTATTTGATGGAATAAGCAGTGGGGTATAAAACACGTTGTATAAAGTTCCATCGCTAAGCTTTGCTACTGCCTTTAGGCATTCATATCCTAATATGGTCTTTTTTTCGTTTGAAGTTGTAAATGTCACGCCTTCAAACCGCTTATTTTTTTCCAACCTTTTATTAGCATCCAGGTACGAAATATATTTTGCGTTGCCAATTTCTCTTAATATTACTGACGTGTCGGTTTTGTTATTGTTAAGAATTGTGAAGGAATAATTGGAGCTGATAAGGTCGGACCTGCTTTTGGCACCTTTTATATATACCACCTTGGTAGCCCCATTTAATGACTGCACCATTTGTGGCGATGCAGATCCGTCTTCCAATGAAAGATTGTACACAATAGTACACTCCGATACCACCCTTGCATTTTGAGCAACTGCCAAACGGGGCAATATCAATCCAAAAATAAATAATGCCTTTACTACGCTTTTCATGTTTTAATTTATTGGATGATAACACAATAGTATGCCATACCAGGTGCATTGGCCGTTGCATGGGTTACTTTAACTAATACTATTTATTTTCCGGGAAGCTTTTTGGTGTTATTTGTTGTACGTTGTTTTAGCTCCTGCACCTTTTTTTGGCTATCTACCATTTGCTCATATTTCTGCTGCCATTTGGACTTATCCTTTGGTTTTTTTCGTATTTCATGCATTTTAGCCAAAATCTTATCATGGTCAATAATGTAATTTTGAATTACAAACTGCAATAACAAGGTAATAACGTTTGACACAGTATAGTACCAGGTAAGCGCCGAAGGCAACCTGTTAAAAATAAAAATTAGTACAAAGGGAAAAATATATGGCATGTACTTCAACGCCGGGTTATTTTGATCGGGCGTCATGTTCATATTATAAATGGAAATGAGAAAGCTGGTAATGACCGCTGTAATAGTAAACAAACTGATGTGATCGCCAAAACCAAACGGCACCGAAAACGGCAGCTTTGCTATAATATCGTAGCTTGAAAGGTCGTTAGCCCACAAAAAACTTTGCCCCCGCAGCGATATTTCGGAGTTAAAGAAACTATACAGAGCAAAAAAGATTGGTATTTGAAGCAACGCCGGTATACAACCACCTAAAGGGTTTACACCTGCCTCTCTAAATAGCTTCATTTGGTCGGCAGCATACGCTTGCTGATCGTCGCCATGTTTCTTTTTCAATATATCCAGTTCGGGCTTAAGCACTTTCATTTTGGCTCCGCTTAAATAACTTGAGTAGGTAAGCGGCGAAGTAACTAACCGTATAAATATGGTGAGAAAAGCAATTACCCAACCATAATTACTAACGAACGATGCAAAAAAATCGAACACCGGGAGAATGATGTAGCGGTTAATGTACTTTACAAAAGAAAATATACCCGAACCAAGGTCCACTATATTCTCCATTTTGTTTTCATACTTCTGAAGCGTATAAAAGTCGTTTGGGCCAAAATAAAATTGCAATGGTATGTTGGCCGAGGCCGAGGCAGGTAGTTGCATGGCCAAATTAGCAGTTGCCCTGGCCACAGTGTCGCTTAAGGTTTCGGGAATGACTACCGACATTTCCCCGCTTTTAAAATTACCCTGCGCCAACAAGGTTGAGTTAAAAAACTGTTGCTTTAAAGAAACCCATTTTACTTGTTTTTCAAAGGTTTGGGTTTTGTTTTCTACTGCCTGCTCAAAATCATATTGATTGTCTTCTACAAAACATATCCTGCTTTGGTTTCGCTCATAGGCAACATCGCTTTGTTGCTGGGCAGCCAATATTTGCCAATTAAAATTGATAGTGTTACCGGTAAGTAATTTATCTGCACCGTTCAACATAATATTAAAATCGACCATGTAGCTTGCAGGTCTTATAACATATTGGTGGGTAATGCTTTCCCCTTGTTTGGTGGCAATAGAAAATGAAATTGTTTGGCTGCTATCGCTATTAAGTACCACCTGCCCAGCCTTAAAAAACAAGCTTGCTGTACCAGTTGATTGATTTGGAGCCGAATTGATTTTGTAAGAAAAATTATCGAAGGCCGATCCGCCCATTTCAACTAATGAGCTATCAAACGACCGGTATTTTTTTAATATTATGCTTTTGGGTTGGCCACCTTTATTGGTAAACGTTGCCTTTATTAGGTTGTTTTCTATTGTAACCAGTTGTTCAGTACCAACTGCGGCTGAGTCAAAATTTCCTGCTGCTGTAAGCCTGCCAATGGAGTCGCGGCGTACTGAATCAATTTTTGCTGCAATAGTGTCAATTGGTTTGGCTGTAGCTGCCTTTACCCGCGCAATCGAATCCTGTGCAAGACGTTGCTCTTTCATCATTGCCTGTTGCTGCGTACTGGTAAACCAGAAATACCCAATAAAAAGTATTCCCAAAAGCACAAAACCAATCACCGTATTCTTATCTGTGTTCATAACTACAACTAAAAAATTGAGGGGCAAAGGTAGGGATTTGCCCAATTGATTGACGGTTATTGTATGGTTGGTAAACAACCATGATGCTGCCGCTGGTGATGGCTGGTATTATAAAAGTTGCAGGTACCTAAAACACCAATGCGTTTGGTAAAATTTACCTAAATGCGGCAGTTAAATAAATTAATCCAGTTAATTTTAGAAACAAGTAGCTCATGCCCGGCTTCAACCACCTTTAATTATAAGTTATGAGTGAAAGAATTGCTTCTTTTTCCCAAAGGGAAGATTTTGCCCCTACCAGATGGGATGCTTTTTTATGGTGGTTAAGTACCGCCGAATATGAATTGTTGAAAGATTGTGTGGTAGATAGAAACCGTTACCGCATTATTGGTACCACGGTGTTGGCCACCTGGTTATTTGCTACCCTTGCATGGACCTATTTTTGGAGTACGATTACCGACAACAACTGGATTTTGTCTGTTTTGCTTGGTCTTTTTATGGGCTTCATTATTTTAACTATTGACCGGGCGCTGATAAAAGGCATCAACAAATTTAATAAGACCAAATTTGCCCCGCTTTTGCTTAGAAGTTTACTGGCCATTACGCTGGGCACTTTTATGGCACAGCCTGCCATTCTTTTTATGTTTGATAAAGAAATAAAGCTGCAATCGTCGCTGGACAACGAAAAAAGAAAACGGGCCAAACAAATAGAGCTCGACTCTTTATACACTCCCCGGAAAAATGAGTTTGCCAACAGAAAAAATGACCTGCAACTACAATTGAACACCAAATACCAGGACGTAGCTACTGCAAGGCAGGCCTTTGTTAGTGAAATTGATGGCACGGGCGGCAGCGGCAAAATTGGCATTAAGAATATTGCGCAGGCCAAAAAAATGGAATATGAAAAAATTGACGGCGAATTTAAACTGCTGCAGCAACAGTATAAACCAGCAATAGCCAAAGCCGATAGCAGCCTTTACAAGATAGATGCACAAATGCAACTGGAAAATGAAGTATTTGCTGGTTTTTTAAATAATGGGTTTCTTACCCGCATAGAAGCACTCAGCAACCTGGTTAAGGGCAACACGGCGCTTCAGTTTAGATATTACCTCATTATTGTAATACTGATGCTGATAGAGTTGATGCCGGTTTTGGCTAAAACGCTGATACCCGCGGGTACTTACGACGAGAAAGTGCGCCTGAGAGAGGAATTGGAGAAAGAAATAGCCTTAAGCAACCACACTAAAGAAAAAGATTTGAAGGAATTGTACAACCGGCTGGCAACCGAAAATGACGAAGCGTTTCTTTACCAGTTTTTTGAGTTGAGTAAGGAGGAACGTAAGCGAAAAATGAAAGAAGGTTTGGAAAGATGGGGAAAAACGGAGCAATCGTTTGATGGGTTTTGGGTTAAACTAAAGCGGAATATTTTGACCAAACAGGAAAATTGACCTGCGGGTAATTATCTGTTATCAATTTGCTTAATAAATACCTTTATAATTTCTTCAAAACGTATTAAAAGAACAAATGTGACTTCGTAAAAAATGGCTTGTTTTGGGAAATAAGATTGCTGCATTAGTTAATGACTAGCAACTGTAAAAAAAAGGAGGCTTTTTAAAATGGATAATACTTACTGCATTGTGCTAAATAATGGACAAAATGTACAAGAGTGCGACGCCACTAAAGCTTCACAAAACCCTATTGTTGGGCCCAAAAAAAATTTTAATTAGCGGCCATGCGTTAATTATTTTCCTTACCTCGGTAAAACAAAACAGCCCGAACGTTATGATCCGGCTGGGCTGTTTTCAACCTTTTTATTTTGCCCCCGGGGGACAATGCTGCTTTAGGTAAGTTGTAAATAATGTAGACAAATGCCTGAAGGTGCCCTCACCTTCGCTGATGCTGTGTGTACGGTTGGGGTAAGGCATAAACTGGAATTGCCTGTTGTATTTAATCAGTTCATTTACCAGCATTTCGGCGTTGTTGTAGTGTACATTATCATCGCCGGTGCCGTGAATATACAGCAGGTTACCTTTCAGGTTTTTGGCATAAGTAATTGGCGAGCCGTTTACAAAATCCTGCCTGTTTTGCTGGGGAATACCCATGTAACGCTCCTGGTAAATATTGTCGTAGGTAAGTTGGTTACCAACCGCTGCTATGGAAATACCTGTTTTATAAATGTCGGGGTATTGAAACATAAGGTTAAGCGTGGCAGAACCGCCGCCACTCCAGCCCCATACTGCCACCCTATCCTTATCAACAAAAGGCAATTTCAAAATTTCGGCAGCGGCCATTGCCTGGTCTTTTATATTTAGTATACCAATTTTACGATAAATACTTTTACGCCACGCAGCGCCTTTTGGTGCGGGTGTACCACGGTTATCTATTGAAATATAGATGTATCCATCGGCCGCCATGTTTCCATTGTAAAGTCGGTTTTTTTCCACACCCCACCGGTTTACCACGTTTTGACCTGCAGGCTCGGTATACACATAAAAAACCACGGGGTATTTTTTAGTGCTATCGAAATTTGTTGGCTTAACCATAAAGGCATCCATGGTAATTGAGTCGGCGGTGGTTATGGTGAAAAATTCAACATTTTTAAACGATGGATCGGCCTTTGCCACGGCATTGGCTACAAGGTTGGTGCCAAGCGCTTTATGGCCGGGTAGCGAAATCCAATCAGTAACGTAGGGTGTAAAGTAATTGCTAAACGTTTGTGATGCATAACTGCCCGTAGGCGAAACAAAATAATTATGAGTGCCTACCTGACCAGGCGGCGATAATTTTTGGGCCCCGCCATTACCTGAAAGTAATTGGCGGTATAGATACTTTTCGGTGGCCTTACCGGGTGAAGCCATAAAATATACGTAACCACCCTTTTCGTCGATGGCACAAATATCGATTACATCATAGGCGCCGGTGGTAATGAGTGTTTCACTTTTGCCATCGCGGCTTACGCTATAGAGGTGCCTCCATCCATCTTTTTCGCTTGCCCACACAAACTCTTTTCCACTATTTAGCCAATCCCAGCCGCCGTATGAGTAATCCTCATCCCACGAAGAAAGAATATCTATCCATGCCGCGTTTTTTTCGTTGTAAATGGTAGTTGCCTGTCCCGTAGCAACATTGCAAAGCAATAAATCGCTTTGGTTTTGCAACCGGTTCAGGTGCTGTACAATTAATTCGCTGCTATTGGATGCCCACTCCATGCGCGGCACGTACGATTGCAAAACGGGGTCGGTAGGTATGTTCATCCAATAGGTTTTACCAGTCGACAATTTAACCACTCCAATTTTAAAAGGCGAGGGCGCTTCGCCTGCGCTGGGGTACTCAACCGGCTGAATAACCGGGTAGATTGAGTCAGTATTATTGATCATCAGATACTCCTTCACCTTTTTGGCATCTATTTGCCAATAGGCTATCTGTTTGCTATCGGGGCTCCATCTAAAACCATCCCTGCAAAAAAACTCTTCTTCGTAGGCCCAATCAAATGTACCGTTTATCAGTTTTCTGTTTCCATCGGTAGTTAGCTGCTGCAGCTTACCTGTTTCGGCATCTTCAACAAACAAATTATAATTGCTTACAAACGCTATCTTTTTTCCATTGGGCGAAAACTTAGCGAACATAAGCGACGCCGCCGGCAATGCCTTACCCACCTGCCGCAGTTTGCCTGTACTGTTGTTTAATACCCAATAATCGCCACGCGTGTTAAAGCGCCAAACCTTTTGGGTATTGGTAAATATCAGCACCTGTTTTTGATTGCTGTCTAATGCAAAATCTGCTATTTCAATAGCATTTTGTTTACCGGTCGGCGTCAACTTTACAGCAGGAACAATGGTTTTGGCTTCAAGGCCCGGCATTGATATCTGCACAATTTGGTTATCGTTTACACTGTAGTACGATTTGCCATCGGGCGCCCAGTGTATGTTTTGGGAAGTAGCTACAGATGTTGCAAAAACAACGCTGATCAATAAATAAAAAACACACTTCATGGGTAAAATTTGAATTGCTAAATGGCATATTGCTAATTGCCGCGCATAAAAAAAGTGAAGTTAATGGCAACTTCACTTTGATAATATAAAAAGACCCCAAAATAAGGCGGCTACGATAGCTCGGTTTGTAAAGAGGTCTTTTTAATTATTACATCCCGCTCGTCGTTATACTTTTTTGCGGCCGCGATAAAATGCACAAACAAAGGTGCCGGACTTTCCACCGTACTTTTTAGTTCGGGGTGATATTGTACGCCGATAAAAAATGGATGATCGGGCAATTCAATAATTTCCACCAGGCCTGTTTCGGAGTTTAGACCGCTCATTATCATTCCGGCATCTTCAAATTGCTGCTGGTAGTCGTTGTTAAATTCGTACCGGTGCCGATGGCGTTCGCTAATTTCGGGGGCTCCGTAAATGGTATAGGCCAGCGAACCTTCTTTAATTTGGCAGGGGTAAGCGCCCAACCGCATGGTACCACCCATTAGCTTTGTCTTTTTTTGCTCCTCCATCATATTAATAACAGGGTGAGGCGTTTTGTCGTCCATTTCGGTACTATGCGCATCGGCCAGGCCCAATACGTTACGGCCATACTCAATTACTGCCATTTGCATGCCCAGGCAAATACCAAAAAAGGGCAATCCATTTTCACGGGCATATTTTACGGCAAATATTTTTCCTTCTATACCGCGATGACCAAAACCCGGCGCAACGAGCAAACCATCAAGGCCCTGCAATTTTTCTTCTACATTTTCAGCGGTAATAAATTCGCTGTGCACATTAACTACCTGTACCTTACACTCGTTCATAGCACCGGCATGTATAAAACTTTCTAAAATGGATTTGTAGGCATCCTGTAACTCAATATACTTTCCAATTAAACCAATGGTAACCTTGCTTTTAGGGTATTTTAGTTTATCTAAAAACCCCTTCCATTTGGTAAGGTCAGGTTCCTGGTAGTTGGTAATATTTAGTTTTTTCAGGCAGATAAGGTCTAGCTTTTCCCGCATCATTAACAAGGGAACTTCGTAAATAGTAGCAGCGTCAGCGGCTTCAATAACGGCCTCCTGTTTTACATTACAAAACTGCGCTATCTTTCTTTTTATCTCGTTGTTAAGCGGCTCTTCGGTACGGCAAACCAAAATATCGGGGTGTACACCGTTCTCACTCATCAGCTTTACGCTATGTTGGGTAGGCTTGGTTTTTAATTCTTTTGCTGCCTTTAAATACGGAATCAGGGTTAGGTGTACCACCAGGCAATCTTCTTCGGGCAACTCCCATTGCAACTGTCTAACGGCTTCTATAAAAGGTAAACTTTCAATATCGCCCACCGTTCCGCCAATTTCTGTAAGTACCACATCGTATTTTTCATTTTTGCCCAGTAACAACATGCGGCGTTTTATTTCGTCGGTTATGTGCGGCACCACCTGCACTGTTTTGCCCAGGTATGCTCCTTCTCTTTCTTTATTAGTAACGGTTTTATAAATGCGGCCGGTAGTAACGTTGTTGGCCTGCGTGGTGTATATATTTAAAAAACGCTCGTAGTGGCCAAGGTCAAGATCGGTTTCGGCACCATCTTCGGTAACGTAACACTCCCCATGCTCGTATGGGTTTAAGGTTCCGGGGTCAACATTTATGTAGGGATCAAACTTTTGAATGGTTGCCCTTACACCGCGGGCCTGTAGCAATTTGGCCAGCGAGGCGGCAATAATGCCCTTACCTAAACTGCTGGTTACGCCACCGGTAACAAAAATAAATTTGGCCATTGTAATAAATGTATAGTTAAAAATTATTTTATCAAAACATCAAATTACCCTTCGCTCTATCCTTTTATTGGTAGTATAGATTTTGATGAATAAAATGATAAGTGCTAAAAAGCGATATGGTCAAAGCAAACGATTATGTCCGTTCAATTAGTAAGAGATCGGTCATTCAATTGTAACGTTTTGAATAACGTACTCCGACCTGATTTTTGGTAAAAAAACTGCCGACCTTAGGAAAAAATTTTGTGGATTACATCACAGAGGTCGCACAAACCTACACGAAATATTTGTGGCAAAAAAAATTGAAATGAGTTATTAACTAAACCGGTACAGAAATGTTAATTTGGATAAAAATTGAACCATGAAAAATTACTGTTTGCTAGCCATTGCCGCATTGCTTTGTGCAGGGCTGCTGGGCTATACATTAAAGCCGGCGCCACCAAAAGTATTAAGTACCGACTGCTATGTAAATTGCTATGCAACAGAAACAAGGGAGCTGTATAAAGCAGAAGCAGCTACCAGCGCCTTTGCCCGTTTGCACCAAGATCCATTACCCCTTATATTTGAAGAGGCCACAGGCAAAATGATCAGCTTTGCCACAACCGATGGAAAACAGGGTATGGCCTATGCCATTAAGGCAAAAAAGAAAACCAATAATTATTTGTTGGTGATACACGAATGGTACGGCCTGAACGACCATATAAAAAAGGAAGCTGAAACACTGGCCGCCGATCTTGAAACTGTAAATGTGTTGGCACTTGACCTATACGATGGCAAAGTAGCCGCCGGTGCCGATAGCGCAATGAAGTACGTGCAGGCGGTTAAAAACAACCGTTTGGAAGATATTATTAAAGGCGCCATTGCCTATGCGGGACCCAATGCCAACATTTTTACGATTGGCTGGTGCTTTGGCGGCATGTGGAGTTTGCAGGCAAGCATTTTGGCTGGCAAGCAGTTAAAAGGTGGGGTTATGTATTATGGCCGCCCCGAAACCAATATAGATAAGTTGAAAATGATCAATGCCGACATAATTGGGTTTTTTGGCAATAAAGACCGCAGCCCATCGCCCGAAATGGTAAACGAATTTGAAAAGAACATGGCTGCCGCAGGCAAAACAATTATTACCAACAAATACGATGCAGGCCACGGATTTGCCAACCCCAGCAACCCCGGTTTTAGTAAACAAGCAAAAGAGGATGCGTACGCTAAAACGATTTCGTTTTTGAAGATGAGGATGTAGGAAAATGTTTGTGAATTTTGAAAGAAACGGCCCTAATAAAGAAACTTACATCGTTATTGGAAAACCGAAAGGTATATCGATGAAAAATATCATTAACATTTATGCACTATAAATACCGGGCTACCATAATTTTTTTATTTACAGTATTAAATACCTGTTTTTGCCAAGACCATTCAGAAGATGATCAGATTTTCGAAAATATGCGGGTTGAAATAATTGAAACGAGCTTTAACAAACCTGCAAAAATAACCATACCATTTACCAAGGTGGAAGTATTGGATTGCAGGCCCGACACAACAATGATCGGCTTTTACGAAACCCCTCTTAAAAAATTTTTAAAACTGAACTTCAAAAATGGTCTCTCTAGTCTTACTAATAATTTTCTTTTAAATAACTATGCATTTCAATCTGACTTGCAGTCACCTGGCTTACTTCTCTGCATCAAAAATTTTTGGGCCTCTACTGCAATCGAAGTCGGATCGGAAGATATAACCACGAATGAATTTACAAAGGGCATCGTTGTTAAAGTGGATGCATACGCCCATTTTGGAGATTTTTATCAACCGTTGGCGCGTGTAGAGTTCTACCACCTATTAGCAGCAATAAACAAAAGCAATATCAAACAAATTATTGAAGTGGTTTTACAAACGGCCATGAAAGAAATATTGACTAAAACAGACAAATTAAAGCAGGAGAATAAGCAATTGACAAGGGAGCAAATTGATATATTTAATTCGGCCGCTAATAGCATCCCTATTTTATCGGATACCTATTTAGTGAGGGGCGTTTACAATTCTTTTAAAGAATTTAAAATGAACCAACCGGCATCTCGGGATTTTGAAGTTCAAAACGGCAGATTGGGAGACATGATATTTGTAAAAGATGCCGCAGGGCAGGAAGCCCCCGAACGAAACGCCTGGGGCTATTGTGACGGAAAGAAAATTTTCATGAAAATGTCAGATAAGTTTTATGAACTCCATAGATGTGGACAGACTTTTAATGTTTTTGGAGCGATCCAATTAACAAGGCGAAGCAACATTAAAGCAGGAAACGTTTTGCTTTTGGGCCTGGCAGCGGGAGCTGTTGGTAGCCAAAACAAAAAAACAACCTATTACCTATTGGATAAACCTTATCAGCTAGAGATGAACAACGGTGAAGTTTACTAAATTGTTATGCTTCACATCCCGCTCGTAATCTTTTTATAACTAGCCACAAGCCCCCTAATCAGTGATGAACTAAAACCACGATGCTCCATTTCGTTCAAGCCCGCAATGGTACAGCCTTTGGGTGTGGTTACCTTATCAATTTCCTGTTCGGGGTGTGTATGTCGTTGAAGTAATAATTCGGCAGCGCCCATAACCGTTTGGGCGGCTATTAGTGAAGCGGTGGCAGCATCAAAACCAATTTCGATACCACCTTGAATGTTGGCGCGGATGTAGCGCATGGCAAAGGCTGTTCCACAGGCGCCCAATACGGTGGAGGCATCCATCAGGTTTTCATCAATAGTAACCGATTTGCCCAACTGGTTAAACATGTCGCTCACATACGTAACCTCCTGGTTGGTGGCGTGCTGGTGGCAAATACACGTCATGCTTTGGCCAATGGCAATAGCTGTGTTTGGCATTGCCCTAAACATGGCGATGCGTTTTTCAACCATCCCATCAAGATCGTTGATGAACACGCCTGTAACCACCGATACAAGGGTATGTTTTCCTTCTACCAGTTCATTTTTTATAGCGGTCAAAATTTCCTGCACCTGGTATGGCTTTACGGCAAGTATCACCACATCGGCAAAGCGTACCGCATCAATATTGTTGTCGCCGGTACCAATGCCTTTATTGGCAAGGCCCTGCAGGTTGGCCACATTACGACGGGTAACCATAATATCAGCAGGCGCTATAAAGCCGCTGCTGGTTAAACCTTCGGCTATGGCCGTTCCTAAATTACCGCCACCAATGATGGCTATTTTTTTTGATTGCATATCTGAATTAAATGGAAGGAGTAATTTTTATTAATCGTAACTCTTCTACTTGTTGAAAATGTTTATCGGCAGTAACAAGTGATTAATTATATTCTATTGCCGTTGCACCAATAACTGCATCTGCTAATTTCAGTTTGTACTTCTGCCTTAAGGTTATAGCTGCCAGTTTTATTCGCGTACTGTAATCAAAATACTGAACATTTAAAATAAGGCTTTGAATAACCTTATTAAGTCCGCGTGTCATTTGTGGCCAGGTCAACAATTCTATTTCAGTAATGAAGTTTATAGCTACAGGTTGCTGATCTAATAATTCTAAAAGGTTTTCATCCCCTTTAATTAAATACAACACTGCATTTGTATCTATCAATAAGGTTTCTTTTTTATTCATCTCGTAGCTCTTGTTGAATTAAAAGAGGATCGCCTTTTACTTTAGCCTGACCAAAAAATTTTTTGGCATCGAAAAGTTTAGGTTCTGTTTTTATCTTTTTCAAAAGGCTTTGGACATCCTTTTTATTCAACTTCTTTTTAATCTCAACCTTCATACAAAGCTTTTTCTAAAGTTAATAAATTTCTCCCTTTGCCAGGTAGTTCCGAACGTAATCCCCACCCCTTCTTCAAGACTGTAAAATGGCCTGTTGTAACCGGCAGCCTGTAGCTTTTGCATTTGCCCGTTAATTATCAATACCTATGTCGGAAAAATTTATTACTGTTCTTTTCTGACACCAAAAAACTCGGCAATCATAAGTCCATCAGTTAAAAGTGAAGTGCTATTTTGACAATTACAAGATGAAAGTTTAGCATCGATTTTAAACCAAACCCTGAGCTTTTTTCCATTATAGTCGGTAAACTCTTGTGTTTTTAAAATTTCAATTTTATTTGCAGGACTGCTACTATTTGATTGATAAACCTTATTATCCTTGGTAATAGATAAATAAAAGTCTTTCCTAAAATCGCCTAATTTCTTTTTTCCCAAACTAAAGACCTCTGCAAATTCGGTTTCAGATAAAGAATTATATCGAGGTGAATAAAGAGTAAATCTTGTATGTAAATCACTTTCCGATATTAATCCGAAAAGTACCACTCGAACCGGGTCGGTAGAATCGCATATTCCATAACCATTTTCATATCCAGCCATCCCTTGCGATTGGTTCCAGCCAAAAGTCCATGAAAAACTTGCGCCGTCAAGTTTGCCATAAAACGTCTGTGTTGATTGTGCCATAAAAGAAGTATAATCCTTTTTCGGTACTCCTGGTTTGGCATCGTCCTTTTTGCAACCAAACATAGAAAGCATGAAAATTACTCCTATAAAATATTTTGACATTTTGATAAGTTTCGAAGTGTCGAATAAAGTTTTTGCCAACTCTTTTTGGAAGTTTCTTTTTACCATCAGTGTCATACAATGGCATTAATTAAAGTTAATACATTTCTCCCTTCACGAGGTAGTTCCGAACGTAGTCGCCCACCCCTTGTTCAAGACTGTAAAATGGTCTGTTGTACCCGGCAGCCTGTAGTTTTTGCATATTGGCTTCGGTAAAATACTGGTACTTATCCCTTATATCTATTGGCATGTCTATAAATTCAATTTGCGGTTGCTTGTCAAGCCCGGTATAAGTAGCCTTTACCAGGTCTTCAAAGCTGCGGGCCTTGCCTGTGCCAAGGTTGTACAACCCGGAGTTGAAAACTGTTCCTTCGGTGGTAAACCTGCCCATAAGCCAATACATTACCTCTACTACATCTTTTACATACACAAAATCGCGAAGCTGTTGGCCGTCTTCAAACCCTTGTTTGTGGCTTTTAAAAAGCTTTACCAAGCCACTGCTTTGTATTTGGTTAAACGAATGGAAAATTACGCTGGCCATACGTTTTTTGTGCGCTTCGTTGGGACCGTATACGTTAAAGAACTTTAGCCCGGCATAATGAGGCGGTTGGGTATTTTGCTTTAAAGCCCATTTGTCAAATTCGTTTTTACTTACTCCATATGGATTAAGGGGTTGCAGTTTTTCCACTACAGCATGGTCGTCATTATATCCCATTTCGCCATTACCATAGGTGGCGGCCGACGACGCATAGATCAATGGAACTTTATTTAATGTACAATACTGCCATACATCCATGGAGTAATCAACATTCAGCTTTTGGTGTACTTCGTAATCAAACTCTGCGGTATCGGTTCGGGCACCAAGGTGTAGTACGCAATCAACCTTAGGGTCATTGGCATCCAGCCAATCGAATAGGTTATACCGCTCTACGATGGCTTCATATTTTTTACTTTCCCAATTCTTTCGTTTTTCTTCTACTCCAAAATCATCTACCAAAATCAACTTCTCAAAACCGCGGTCGTTTAGTAACTGAACCATGCAACTGCCTATAAAGCCAGCGGCGCCGGTTATAATAATTACTCCGCCTTCGTCCTGATCTGGCACCTCGTCCGGCTGATCAAGAAGTGCAGCGTAGTCCTGCGGTGTCAATTTTTTGTCGTTCATGGTTAAATATTTTGGATCCTTATTGCCCCATCATCTTTTCAATAGCAGTATCATATAACTCTTTCCAATCGGTTATTTTATCCCAATAATCGCCATGCATATCAATATTGCCACTGGTTACTATACCCAAATATTCGTAGGGAATAACTAATCCATCTAACAAGTCGGTTAATGCTTCGGCTTGTTTAATGGTGGTAGATACAACTGCCCGGCTTTGTGCCTCGCCAAACCAATAGGCGTCTTTCCGCACTTCCACGTCAGTCTGCTGAATATCGAAACCAAGGTTACGATTAAAGCCGCTTTCTAATAATGTTGTTATCAGGCCACCCTCACTAATATCGTGCACGCTTTGCACCAGCTTGCTTTGTATCAATTTTGCCACGGCTTGCTGCAGTGCTACTTCTTCTTCCAAATCAAAATGAGGCGCGGGGCTAAACTCCACGCCATGTAGTTTATGCAGGTACTCCGATGAGTTGATGTCGCTACGGCTTTTACCTATCAAATAAATAACATCGCCGGCCTGTTTAAAATCCAGGGTCATGCGGTTGTCCATATCTTCTATTACGCCTACCATGCCAATGGTGGGTGTTGGGTAAACTGCACCATCGGGGTTTTGGTTGTAAAAGCTAACGTTGCCCCCGGTAACCGGTGTATCAAAACGGCGACAGGCATCGCCCATGCCCTTAACTGCGTAAACAAACTGGTAATACAATTCGGGATCGAAGGGGTTGCCAAAGTTAAGGCAGTTAGTTATGCCCAAAGGCTCGCCGCCGCTGCATACAATGTTGCGGGCAGCTTCGGCCACGGCAATCATACCACCTTTGTAGGGGTCGGCAAACACATATCGGCTATTGCAGTCCACCGTTATGGCCAGCGCTTTGCCAGTGCCATGTGCCAGTACTATGCTGGCATCGCTGGGGGCATTGGTACTTGCATTGGCGGCCCCTACCATGCTATCGTATTGGGTGTAAATCCATCGCTTGCTGGCTATATTAGGCAGTTGAATTAATTGTTTAGCTACTGCTTTCAGGTCGGCCGGTTCGGCAATGCTTGCCGGATCAAAGGCCTTCACCTTTTCAAAATAAGCAGGCTCGTTATACTCGCGGTCGTTTTGCGGGGCACCCCCACCCAGCACCATACTTTCTGCATTCAGTACTGCTTCCAGTTCGCCATTCATATAAAAGCGCAACAGGCCACTATTATTTACCGTACCAATTTGCTCGCAGGGCAGGTCCCACTTTTCAAATATTTTTAAAACATTTTCTTCTTTACCTTTTTCAATTACTACCAGCATGCGCTCCTGGCTTTCGCTCAACAGCAGTTCCCAGGCCTTCATGTGTTGCTGGCGGGTGGGCACTTTTTCCAGTTGAATGTCCATACCAACGCCGCCTTTGGCGCTCATTTCGCTGGTGCTGCAAATAATGCCTGCGGCACCCATATCCTGCATGCCAATCACTGCGCCGGTGGTAATGATTTCCAGACAGGCCTCCAACAACTTTTTTTCCTGAAAGGGGTCGCCTACCTGTACAGCCGGTAGTTCTTCTACGCTGTCGGCAGTAATGTCGGCCGAGGCAAACGATGCGCCGCCCATACCATCTTTGCCCGTTGCGCTACCTACAATAAATACCGGGTTGCCTTCGCCGGCGGCGGTAGCACTTACGGTTTCGCCGTTGCGTACAATGCCTACGCTCATGGCATTTACCAGCGGGTTGGTGTGGTATTTCTGTTCAAAATAAGCCTCGCCGCCTACGGTTGGTACGCCAAAGCAATTGCCGTAGTGGCCAATGCCATGCACCACACCTGCAACTAAGTGTTGGGTTTTAGCTTCGCTTAAATTACCAAAGCGTAAACTGTTGAGGGCGGCAATAGGCCGTGCCCCCATAGTAAAAATATCGCGGTGAATGCCACCCACACCCGTTGCTGCCCCCTGAAAGGGTTCGATGGCGCTGGGGTGATTATGACTTTCAATTTTAAACACTACGCCCCAACCGTCGCCAATATCCATCAGCCCGGCATTTTCCTCACCTGCTGCCACCAGCATTTTTTTGCCATCGCGGGGTAATGTTTTTAACCATTTAATAGAGTTTTTGTAGCTACAGTGTTCACTCCACATTACGCTATAGGCGCACAGCTCGGTAAAGTTTGGGGTGCGCCCCATAATCTCTTGTATCTTTTCAAACTCCCCGGCGGTAAGCCGTAGTTTTAAAGCGGTTTCAACAGTAATTTCCATGCGGTAGTTTATAGTGATCGGAATGGTGGGACAACGCTGTTTTGCCCCATTTAGAGCAAAGGTAATAAAGCAGGCGAACGAGACAATTTAAAAGCCCTACCGGGGATTACCAAAAATATAAAAGCCGGTGAGCCCAAAGGCTACCAGCTTTTATATTACTTTGATTACTAAAGATCGGATCTATGCCTTTATGATTTTTCCGCTGCCAGAAACTTTTGTGTTGATTTTTGATGCGCCTCCTTTGTAATAAATATTGCCGCTGCCGCTCACCCTGGCGTCAATCGAATTGGTGGCGTTGGCTTTCAGATAACCGCTTCCGCTCACCTTTACATCTACATCTTCGGTTTTAAGGTTGTAACAATCTATGTTGCCGCTACCGCTTATAGAGGCTGACAAATTATCGCAATTGCTGCCGCTGATTTTTACATCGCCGCTGCCGGCCAAAGAGATGCCGAGGTTATCTACCGATATAATGGCGAGGTCTATATTGCCAGAACCTGATACGGATATCCTCATGTTGTCATCGGTGGTGAAATTGCCGTTGCCCTTTATATTACCACTGCCACTAAGCGAAATATCCTTTAGGCTGGTAGTGCTTGCGTAAATGGTAAATTTACCCGAATGCTTCAGGCTGCTATTGTTTCGCTGTTTTATAACGAGGTTTCCATTACTTACCGATGTTTCGATATAGGGCAGCAGGTTTTCGTCGGCTTCCACTGTAATGCTATTTGAGCTGCCGTAGCGGAGCTCTACATTCATAGAACCCCTTAATTCGATACCCGAGAAGGCCCCTACTTTTCTTTCTTCTTTTTGAATGTTTCCATTGCCCCTGATGGTTTTCCATTGGGCAAAACTGCCGGTGCTGATTATTAAAAGCAGCAAAAAAGATACTCTTTTCATAGTAGATAGTTTTTTATGTGTAGGTGGTTGAACGCTGGTAGGTACAAAAAGTTACGGGGGGGACGAAGTAAAAAGTAAAAAGTAAAAAGTAAAAAATTTAAGAGGGTATGACTGGGGGATTTTGGGTGGTGGAGGGAACTATAACTTAGCAAAGACTAAACAGCTTGCCTGGCGAAAATTATAGAACATTTGAATTTTTTTGGGCCGGGCATTTTTGCTTTGTTGATGCGGCCGTTGCAGCCTGCCTCTATGACCATAGAGGTCGCACCCTTTTGTTGAAGTACTTTTTGCAACTTTTTTATACCATGAGTTTAAATGCATTTCATTTTATGAGGAAAGGAATTCTGAAGAATAGGGAGGTATTGAAATGGGTTTATTTTAAAAGAGACGTACTATGAGGAAGAGTATCCCGCCCTTACAGGGCTAATAAATGTTGTGGTATTCACGTTCCCTGGGCTGCACCCAGGGCTAGGGGATTTCGGCCTTTCAGGCCTTGCCAGGCTGGCTAAATACAAACGACAAGAGTGGTTTTGAATGAAGATGCCATTGGTTGGGAAGGGAGGGAAATTAAAAAGTAAAAATTAAAAAATGGAGGGGGCGTATATCATTGGGTTTTTTTAGTTACTAGATTTTTAGGTTTTAAAGGCCTTAAGGGCCGTGATATCATAGGCCTGCGGAACAAATAGGTATTTGGTTTTATAGGTTTGTGAGGGCGAGATAAACCCTCATTGTTTCCGATTAGCCCTTATTTCTATCTGTAATTAATGTATAAAATGGAGTTGTATTGTAATAGTTGATTTGAGGGAAGATGCTGGATGATATGGACTACAGGAAAGGAATCCCGCCCTTACAGGGCTAATAAATGTTGTGTTATTCACGTTCCCTGGGCTGCACCCATGGCTAGGGGATTTCGGCCTTTCAGGCCTTGCCAGGCTGGCTATGGGTGAACGACAATTGCTGATTCCAATAAACAAGCAAGTGGTTAAAAGAGGAGGGAAATTAAAAATTAAAAATTAAAAAATGGAGGGGGCGTATATCATTGGGTTTTTTTAGTTACTAGATTTTTAGGTTTTAAAGGCCTTAAGGGCCGTGATATCATAGGCCTGCGGAACAAATAGGTATTTGG
>Ga0209181_10000574_pt1 | contig 68068 bp, 50 predicted proteins | sample MAT05_FD_187208 | JGI IMG/M metagenome (GOLD analysis project Ga0209181, IMG submission 187208) | Freshwater microbial communities from Lake Fryxell liftoff mats and glacier meltwater in Antarctica - MAT-05 (SPAdes) (version 2) | ecosystem: Environmental > Aquatic > Freshwater > Ice > Liftoff... | reverse complement strand
CCGATAATATCGCGAAACACATTACAAGACAGAAGACTTCAGACAGAAGACAGAAGACAGAAGACAGAAGACACAAGACAGAAGACAGAAGACAGAAGACAGAAGACAGAAGATACAAGACAGAAGACACAAGACAGAAGACAGAAGACACAAGACAGAAGACAGAAGACAGAAGACAGAAGACAGAAGATACAAGACAGAAGACACAAGACAGAAGACAGAAGACACAAGACAGAAGACAGAAGACTTCAGACAGAAGACACAAGACTTCAGACACAAGACTTCAGACACAAGACACAAGATACAAGACTTCAGATACAAGACACAAGACAGAAGACTTCAGACACAAGACAGAAGATGTGAGGGCAAACACTAAAACACTAAACAACCATTTTATGCGCCGACTTTTATCCTTTTTGCTGCTTTCCACGCCTTTTGCAGTTAAAGCAGATGTTACGCTTCCGCGAATTTTTAGTGATTTCATGGTGCTGCAACGTCGCCAACCGGTGCCGGTTTGGGGTTGGGCGACTCCTGGCGAACAGGTCACGGTTATTTTTTCCGGGCAAGCCCACACCGCTACAACCGATGCGCAGGGACAATGGCAGGTGGTGCTCCGCCCGATGGAAGCAGGTGGCCCGGAAAATATGGAGATACGCGGTCAGGGAAAGCCCGTTACACTGAAAAATGTGCTGATTGGAGAAGTATGGATTTGCTCCGGCCAATCCAATATGGAATGGCCAGTATCACTATCAAAAAACGCCGAAACGGAAATTAGAAATGGAAATGATTCGTTGATACGGCATTTTAAGGTGCCACATACCATGGCCGGAATGCCGCAAAAGGATGTTTCTGCGGGTTATTGGGAATTTTGTTCTCCGGCTACGGTAGGCGAATTTACGGCAGTGGGCTATTTTTTTGCGCAACAGCTGCGCGCTGAATTGGGCGTTCCGGTCGGATTGGTCAATGCTTCCTGGGGTGGCACGATCTCCGAAACTTGGACCAGTCGCGCCGCCTTGGCTGCACATCCGGCTTTTAGTGGTGCATTGGAAAATGTTCCGACTGATGTAGCCGTGGAAATGGCGCGAATAAATGAACAATACGCGCCTATGATCGCATCATTGAAAGCCCAATTGCCCACTCCTCTCGAATTGGAGCAATGGCCAATGCCTGATTATAACGATTCCTTATGGGAAAAAATGCCCGTTCCCCGGCTTTGGAGTGGAGGTGTTTTGGAATCATTTGACGGTACGCTTTGGTTTCGATATGAATGGACAATGCCTTCCGACTGGTCATTTGATCAGCCTGTTACCCTTAGCCTGGGGGCTATTGACGATCAGGATATTACCTATATTAATGGTGTGCAGGTAGGCGCTACGAATGTTTACAATAAAAAACGCGTGTATGAGGTGCCGCCCGGCACAGTACGGCCTGGCAGGAATGTCATTGCGGTACGCGTGTTGGACACTGGCGGCGGCGGCGGGTTATACGGCGCTCCTGAAGAACTGTACCTCGCGATGGGCAATACCCGTTTTCCCTTGGCGGGCGACTGGAAATATCGCATAGCATCTATCCTGCGGGTGGGCGGCAACCTCGGCCCCAATGATTATCCTACGCTGCTGTACAACGCCATGCTCCATCCTTTGATCCCGTACAGTATGCAGGGCGTTATCTGGTATCAGGGCGAATCCAATGCCGGCCGCGCCGCGCAATATCGCGAGGCTTTCCCTTTAATGATCCAGGATTGGCGTGCACAATGGAAACAGGGCGACTTCCCATTTTTATTTGTTCAATTGGCCAATTACTACGCAGAAGGCGGCACCACCCAAAACGGTGGGAGTACCTGGGCCGAATTACGCGAAGCCCAAACGATGACCCTCCGACTCCCAAAAACGGGTATGGCGGTTACGGTTGACATCGGAGACAGCCACGATATTCACCCTACAAACAAGCAGGATGTGGGCAAGCGATTGGCAGCACAGGCCCTCCAAATAGCCTATAACCGCAAAAAAACGGCGCAAGGACCCGTTTTTTCCGACTTGAAAATCAAAAAAGAACAAGCCGTACTTTCTTTTGACAATACAAAAGGCGGCTTGAAAAAAGGTAGGGCTGGTGCCACGCTGGAAGGCTTCGAAATAGCCGGAGCAGATCAACGGTTTGTACCCGCCAAAGCGGTTATTCGACGCAAAAAAGTAGTGATCAGTGCCGATACCATACCACAACCCGTGGCAGTGCGGTACGCCTGGGCCGATGACCCAAACACGGCTAATCTGTACAATGGCGCGGGTTTTCCGGCAGTCCCTTTCCGTACGGATAGCTGGGAAGGGAAAACGGATAAGGTGAAATATGGGGTGGTGCGGAAATAGCTTGCAGCATCCAATTATTTCATTCTTTTACCACTACCACCAATAACCCTCACTCCCCCTAACACCACCTGATAATGCCCTGTAGTAAGAATCGGTGATGATGCCGCTGTAAGCCCCGATGCCGAGGTCTGAGAGCAGCGAATCGGTGCAGCCGTTGTTTCCAAACATAGCCAAAAGGAGTCTTTTCATTAAGTGCGACTAAACGCACCATTCCATCAGGTTTTATGAAACAGGACTATGCTAATTGTTATGACTAACTGGTATTTCAAAATCAAACAATTCTTTTGGTGGCACTTCTAAGGCTTCGGCTATCTTGAACACCTGACTTAATCCTGCATTAATGATGCCTCTTTCCATTCTGCTAATTTGACTTAATTCCGAATCCGCTTTCCAAGCCAAATCTTCCGGAGAGAGACCACGTATTTTGCGTAGTTCCCTCAGTTTTTTACCAAAAGCCTTTAAACCAGATTCGTGCCAACTGTATTTCACAAGGCGAGATTCCGACGAATATAAAAATAATTTTTAGGCAAATTTGCCTAAAATTAAAAAAAAGTGTGCTTTTGCGCCAATCATTGACAATTGGGGGCATTGAATCCTTCATTTGCCGGCAATGTTGGCCTTCAATTACCCGGTAAACAACTATTAAACATGAAACAGTACAATTTCTGGAAAGTCTTCATACTTTCCCTCTTCTTTGTTTTGCCGTTTACAAATTGCAAAAAGGACTTTAACTCTAATCTGAAAACGCCTCCGCAGTCTGCTAAAAATTTTACTGGCATCGACAATTGGTCTGTTCCTGAACAGCAATTTTTCAGCTTGGAAAAGCGAAATTCTGGCGTAGTGGTATCCAGATCCAAAGTTAATTTTATCTATCATCCATTGGTGATAGAGGCTTATAATCATATTGATTATTTCTCCCCCAAGGGTTGTCATGGTGTTCCAAGTGAAGGCTCAATCCCTTCTGGTACGTTATTTCCGAAGTTTAGCCTTTCCTCAAGGGGGAAGTTGACTGATTTCACATTTGATGCATCACTTTCATCTTACAAGTATTTGCTGGTATCAGAACGTTTACTGAACCTGTCTAAATCATTTTTGATAGATGATTTTCAGGTCTTCGATTGTCCGATTAAGACACGCAGCGGGTTTAAACCATATTATGTCTTGTATCTTTGCAATGACCGAGCCGATTTTATCAACTGGGAGGACAGTATTTTTGAAAAACGGCCCAAGGCCATTGACTGGAAACAGGCGGGTATTGATAAGAAAATGCCGGAAAACAACGAGTTTGAAGTTATTAATGGATTAACGGAGGAGGCATATCAAAAACTAAAATTTGCTAACCTGATTAGGAAAGAAAAATTTGGTATTTATTGGGATAAATTACCATTTGATCTTGTCAGGGTAAAATGGCCATCTGGCAAAATTTTAGTATCCGAAAACCTGAAAGCAGCAATAGAATCCAGCGGCATGACGGGTATGCGTTTTCGACTTCGTCCCCTTGACTTAATGCTGGAAGACACGCTTTAATCCCGCTATACGATCATTTTGAGCGTAAGTTCCCGCTTTGCGAAGGGGCTTACGCTTTTTAATAATAATCACTGGGCATACTCAAGGAGATTAACACCTTTCTAAATGCACACTCCGGCGATGCGAATGCCGTGCTCGCGGCAACGGCTATTTTCGATATAGACAGGGCAGGACACCTCCAAGGCCCATACCCGGATGCACAGCGTGATTTTATCATGCAACAGTATCAGCAACCGTTTCCTGGATTTGATTATGCTGATTACCTGATAAATTGCGTAATACTTAAAGCCCAACACCCCGACTGGCCTCCTTATTGAATTGGTTTAGAGGCTTTTGTCAAGAATAATATGATAAAGAAAATATGCTACTCTTTGGCGACCCTCTTTGTGTTGCTCCTGATCTTAGTCAATTGTTCCTTTCTCCGATATTTTTTTCCGCAAACGTATCCTCATACTTATTGCTCAGACAAATGTAAGTTTTGGACATTAGAAAAAGGGAAAGGGCGACATACACTTGAAGACGTAGAGATGAGCTTTGAAGCGTATAAAACCGAAACCAATCAACCCAATTTAGTGCTACATCGTCGTTTTTACCGAAAATGGTGGCAAATTTGGAATTGGGTAGACTTTTTTACAGAACGTCGTTGGGATTATCCTTATGCAGAAAGAGATGAGGATACCTGAGTGGCAGTGGAATCGCTGAATTGGTCGGTAAGTGCGAATTTGCTTGCAAAAAATTCATACTCACCGATCAATCCATTCATTTCCGCACCGCTAAGCCTCCCGCTCTAAACAATAAAAAATGGGTTTGAAGCGCATACCATAAAAAATATAAATGTGAGTACTAAGTTTAGTACTTTATTCTGACACCGTTCCTAATACCGTTTCTTATTCCCCTTCCGCTTCTGCCACTGGCGCTATCTGTGCCTCCTCCTCCGGGGTATCAATCACATCTATTTCAATACGCAGGTTATCAATGATAAATTCCTGGCGTTCGGGCGTGTTTTTTCCCATATAATACGTCAATACGTGATCAATATTTGTCTCTTCGGGGAGAATTACGGGGTCTAACCGAATACCATCACCGATAAAATCGGCAAATTCGTGCGGTGAAATCTCACCAAGTCCCTTAAATCGGGTAATTTCCGGTTTGCCGCGCAATTTTTTGATCGCCTTTTTTTTGTCTGCATCCGAATAGCAATAAAATGTTTGCTGTTTGTCTCGCACCCGGAAAAGCGGTGTATCGAGGATAAACAGGTGGCCGTTGCGCACCAAATCGGGGAAGAATTGCAGGAAAAACGTGAGCAATAGCAGGCGAATGTGCATCCCGTCCACGTCGGCATCGGTGGAGATGACTACCCGATTGTAGCGCAGGTCGTCCAATCCGTCCTCGATGTTGAGTGCGTGTTGCAGCAGGTTGAATTCTTCGTTTTGATAGACCACTTTTTTGGTCATACCATAACAGTTGAGTGGCTTGCCGCGCAAACTAAATACTGCCTGGGTATCCACATCGCGGGCTTTGGTGAGCGAACCGGATGCCGAGTCGCCCTCCGTGATAAACAGGGAGGAGCCAAGGCGTTTTTCTTCCGGCCCTTTTTCATTCAGGTGAAAGCGGCAGTCGCGCAGTTTTTTGTTGTGGATATTGGCGGCTTTGGCGCGCTGATTGGCCAATTTTTTGACATCGGCCATGTCTTTACGCTCGCGCTCGCTCTGTTCTATCCGTTTTTTGAGTTCTTTTGCGGTTTCGGGGTTTTTGTGCAAAAAATCATCTAATGCTTTACCGAGGAAATCGGACATAAACGTGCGGATAGCCGGGCCGTCGGGTGCAATACGCTCCGAACCCAATCGGGTTTTGGTCTGGCTTTCAAAAACAGGCTCTTCCACGCGCAGGCTTACGGCTGCAATCACGCTTTCGCGGATGTCTTTGGCATCGTACTCTTTTTTGAAGTGTATGCGAATCACTTTCACTAAGGCTTCGCGGAAGGCAACGAGGTGGGTGCCGCCCTGCGTGGTATTTTGGCCGTTTACAAACGAATAATACTGCTCTCCGTAATGATTGCCGTGGGTGATGGCCACTTCAATATCTTCACCGCGCAGGTGAATAATGGGATAGCGGGTAGCCTCAGAGCCAGTTTTTTTCTCCAACAGGTCTAATAATCCGTTTTTGGAGACAAATGTTTTATTGTTGAAATTAATGCGCAATCCGGCATTCAGGTAGGCATAATTCCAGAGCTGTTGTTCTACAAATTCAAATATCCAGCGGAAATTGCGAAACAACCCGTTATCGGGTTTGAAAAAGATGGCGGTGCCATTGGGTTCAATGGTGGCTTCTACTTTGCTTTCTTTTTTGAGGTTGCCAAATTGAAATTCCGCCCATTTAGCCTGCCCTTCCCGAACGGCCTGTACCTTAAAATACTCTGACAGGGCATTGACGGCTTTTGTGCCGACACCGTTTAGGCCCACTGATTTTTTAAACGCCTTGGAGTCGTATTTGGCACCGGTATTGATTTTTGACACGACATCTACTACTTTGCCCAGCGGAATGCCCCGGCCGTAATCGCGCACAGAAACACCATTTTCGTTGACCGTAATGTCTATATGCTTGCCAAAACCCATGGCAAATTCGTCAATGCAGTTGTCAATGACTTCTTTGAGTAATACATAAATGCCATCATCAGGGGTGCTGCCATCGCCCAATTTCCCGATGTACATGCCGGGGCGCAATCGGATATGTTCGCGCCAGTCAAGGGTTCTTACTTCGTCTTCGGTATATCTTATTTCTGCCATAGCTGGTTTTAGCCCATCATTATCCAGTGCAGGAGCTGCCCCGTTTGCTGATTTGCCGATTGATTTTTTCACAGCAGCGCCTGTTTTCGCAGCAACTGCTGATTTAGTGGAATATTTGCCTGTTTGAAAAATTGCGCCCAAAGTTACGGATGTTTTGACAAATGAGGAGAAATTTGTTGTAGGGGGTGGCACGGGAATGAATTAGTGGATAGTACCCGCGTGAATTTTTTTTGCAAAAAAAATTCACGCGGGTACTATCCACTAATTGATTTACAGATAAATCAGTGGTCGGCAGTCAGGTAGTCAGCAGTTCTGCAAACTATTAATGTTATCCGAATTTTCACTTATTTGTTTTGTAATTATGGTGCAAATATAAACTATTTGTTTTTAATCTGGCAAGTTTTTTTTATTTTTTTAGGTAAATAAAAATAATCACAGTTTTATTGTAGCATAAATAGTTGATTTTAAAAATATTATAAAATCTATAAAAATGACCGAATGGATGGTTACACAAAATAAAATTAATACTTTTATTTGCAAATTCCATTTTTTCTATATCTTTAGAGATCATTTCACACAACCATTTTTTTATAAAAAATTAGTCATTCAACTATAAAAAAACGCCATTATGAAACCTATACTCTACGCTTTTAGTATCATACTCATCCTTACAACCTGCCAAAAGGATCCTGCGGAGCCAGTGATCCCGGTAAAAGTGATCGTAGAAGAACCCATTGTCCCGGCCTCCAATGTACCTGTTTTTTTTCACGGAGATACTTCGGAAGGAGCAGCAACTGCCATAAAAATTGACAAAAAATGGAAAGCACGTGCTGCCTCTTGGGTAGTGAAAGATAAAGGTATCTGGTTAAGGAGCATCGCATTTTTAACACATATTAACGACAGCAGGTTTATCAGAGAACTTTTGCTTTTACAAATATCCCTTATGATTGTGCTGGAAAGTCTTTTGAGTTAGTAAATGGTTGGTCTCAACGGAATACTCCCGTGGGGGCTTCATATTCGCGTAGTGAAGGACATAGTGATGTGATAGCAGCCTTTTACGATTTGGATGCTATTTCCAAATACAACTACCTGAAAATCACAAAATGCGATACCATTGCTAAGCGTATTGAAGGAGCATTTTATGCATCTTACTCCATTCAATCTCCTGCTATTCCGACGGTTTTTGAGCCTAAAAAAGTAACGTTTTCATCCGGCAGGTTTTGGGCTAATATACAGTAACAATCTGCAGTAAGGTGACTGTCTATTCGCCATTTTTCATTAAAGGAGTATCAATGGTTCGGTAAAAAAGATTTAGGCATTTCTTGTCTTTTTTCAATAAAATAAAGCATTTAAAGGTAACTATCCAGCCGGTCTGACTTCATTTTTCAGAAATAAGAATAAATGACTGTTTTTTATTGAATTAATTTAGTTTTAAGAATATAATTCTTAAATTATTTTAAATTAAATATATAAATAATTGATAAAATACTTAAAAATCTTCAAAAAATGACTGACTGGATAGTTACATTTAAAGTGTTCTTTTTATTTATTTTGGCTTACGGAAACGTACCGAAAACTCAAATGAACATCAAAACGCCGAGAAATACTGAGTTTAAAGGCTAAATTCTTAACGAACTATTGAGTAGGCAATTGGGATAAAATGGAAGTTGCCTTCAACCGCTACCCCATCCCATCCACCAACCGCCACAACTCCCCAATCCGCGCCGCCCACGTATTGCCATTGGCCCGGTCTACCCGGCGCTGCACGGCAGCGGGGTCATTTTCCTGCACGGCGGCTTCCACTTGCCGGATAAATTCCTCCTGCGAAGCGGCTATATAAGTGCAGTCGGAAAATGTGCGGATGTCATCGGAGAACGAAGTGGTGACAACGGGTTTTCCGGCCGCTAAATATTCGTTAATTTTGAGTGGATAAATGCTGTTGGTGAGGGTGTTGCAGAGGAAAGGGATGAGGGTGCAATCCATGTGTTGCAGGAGTGGCGGGAGGTCGGCTATTTTCCGGCTGCCGGCAAAAATGACATTGGGCAGACGATCCAACCCAATGGCTGCCGGTTCGAGGCTATTGACCGGCCCCACTAAAAGCATGGTCTTGTCCGGGTGGGCCAGCGCCACTTTTTTTAGCAACGGATAGTCTATGCGCAGTTCATCCAAGTTGCCGACAAACCCGATGACTTTGCCCGTATGGCCGTCCAATTCCGCCGGGCGCGGGTACTTTTCCGTGCGTACTTTTTCAAAAATAGCGACATCTGCCGCGTTGAAGTAGGTCTCGATGCGCCGGGCATAAGGTGCTTTTAGTTTTTTCAGGTTGGTGGAAGTCACCAAGGTTATATCGGCTTGACGGGCGGCCTCATTTTCCAAATCGGTGCCGTGTTTATCCGTATAGGCATTTTGCGTAATATCGTCAATGCAGTGGTAAATACTGGCTTTTGCCCCAAAAGAAGCCGGCAGCCAGCCCGCGTAAAACGGGTCGTAGCAATTGATAAAAACAAAATCCTTTATCTCGTGGTCGCGGATGACCCGCCGAATTGTCCGCAAAATGATGCCGTTGTTGATGCGCTGGAAAAAATTATAGATACGGCCTTTGGGCAGCCAGTTGATCGGCAGGATGAGGGGCGGCTGCACGGCGATAAAATTGTTCGGAATGCTTTCAAGGTACTCATACTGCATTCGTCCGGTCAGTAATCGCGGCAGGCGCTGGCGCAGGGCTGCATCTTGCCGCCAGCCGCTGACCACGTCTTTCAGGGAGTACGGGTGGTTTATATAAAATACACGCCGTGTCGTAGCAAGTTCTTTCGCCATAGAGAGCGAAATGGAGGAGTATGGATTATCTGTGCGAAACAGCGTAAAAAAAATGACTTCGTGCAAGGGTTGGGTGGGTGGTTAGGTGGTTAGGTGTTTTGGTGTTTTGGCGTACGCGTAAATACATCAACAATCATATATCACGTAATCATCAATCGTCAATCAAGAGGTCTGGTGTTTTAGTGTTTTAGTGTTTTGGGATACGCTTACAGATGAAACCAATGAATTAAGTGTTAAAATATCTAAAGTTTAAATAATTGACAATGAAGTAATTAGTTGCTTTTGCTTGGCGGTCACCCCCCTACCCCACTCAATGGGGGAACTGTAGCGTACACCGCAATGCCTTAGGGGTTTTAGGAAGGGTGCAGCCTCAATTTGATGTACTTTTCTATGCATTTTCAATAACTTCAAATCCGAGAATCGGCTACGCCGAAACCAACTCACATCAAGGTTGAAAAAAATGCTTGATAACTTATCAAAAATACTTTTTTAGTGCAAAAATCCATTTTCGGGGGTACATCAAATTGAGGCCGCACCCTAACCCAGAACACATCACGGTACATCAACAATCATATTTCATGTAATCATCAATCGTCACTCAAATACATCACGGTACGCATCACGGTACATCAACAATCATATATCATGTAATCAACAATCATATATCATGTAATCATCAATCGTCAATCAAAAGGTATCACAGAACACCCTACGGAACATCAACAATCATATTTCATGTAATCATCAATCGTCAATCAAAAGGCATCACAGAACACCCTACGGAACATCAACAATCAGGTCGTGACCCATTTGAGGATTGTTCGATTGACGATTATATGATTTGAGTGCTTGACATATTTGGGGGAAAGCAATATGAAATATAGGGAAACATGGGTGGTTGACAGGTTTTGTGAAACTTTTCCCTTTTAATATATTGTGGTTCCCCAAATGTGTCAAGCACTCAAATCATATTGAAAAGTATCACTCACTGCCTGTGGATTTTCTGCCCGAAGGTATCCCGAAAAAAACAGCAGGTTCAATACGGCCATATCATTTTCTTCCAATTCTTTGAATACCAAGTGTTCACTCAACTGTACCGTGATTTTTTCGCCGCGCATCAACGATTCCAAATAGGGTCTAATATCGGCTTTTTTCCCAAAAAAGAGCCGTTTTAACAGCGCGTTTCCGGAGGTATTAACCCAGTAGGGCGGGAGCAATTGGTGCATTGAAAAAACGTAATTGATGATGGACCAGGGATTATAAATAGCCATTCCCCCAAATCGATAGCCGTCGTACCAAGCCAGAATATCTTCCATCTCCCGCCCATGCAAATCGTTTTGGCGCAACATACTTGCGACCTCTGCCGCTGTAAAGCCAAATAAATCGGAAAACTCATCTAACTCAACACCTGAAGAGGCCACGAGATTATTCAAATCGCTAAACATGCTTTCCTTAGAGACCCGCAAAATACCCGTGAGTACGCCTCTTTTTAAATTGGGATTATCTTTGAGTGATGCACCCAGCAGTTTGCGCAGGAAACTTGCCATTTCATCGTAATACCCATGAAGCCAGGCATCCTGTAAGGGTGTGTCGTATTCGTCTATGAGTACCACCACCGGAGCCGCAAAATGTTTACTCAACAGGTCGCACAATTGCCGAATACTCGGTACAAACAGGGCTGAACGGGGGGATTCAGTATCCAAAGAGGCTTCCATATTCCCCAAAATTTTATCGTATTCGGGGGTTCCTACCAGGCAATCGTGCCGTTTCCATTCCTGATAAAGGGCATAGCAAAGGTCGTGAAAAGCATCGGTAAATTGGAGGGAACGCACATCTTTAAACGACAGCATAATTACGGGATACTTCCCCTGATGTTGCATGATTTCAGCATCCTGCTGAACCATAAGCCCTTCAAACAATCCGGCAAAAGAAGGACTGTTATCAAAAAAATAGCGTAGCATAAACAGATTTAGCGATTTGCCGAAGCGACGCGGACGGCACAGCAGGTTAATGAGACCGCCCTTGATGACAGCACTGATTAACGCTGTTTTATCCACATAGTAGCGATTCTCTTCTATGATTTGCCTGAAGTCCGAATAGCCAATGGGCGTATCTTTTTTCATAACAAGCGATGGGTTGAACGATTGATCTGGTTGAGATAAAAATATATACTAAATTTAAATATTTGAATATTAATAATTTGCGGGATGCTCAATTTCAGATTTTGCATCTGACCGTTGGCCGCCGACTGTGGACTTTTTGACCGCTGCTGGGCATCTTTCATTAATAGTTGGCATTTTTGTTTTTGCCTGAAAAATAAAATTGATTTAAAACAATGATAATCAATTATTTAATATATTTTTTTTTAGATAATAACTTGAAAAAGGTGTCAACTACTTTTTACGCAGAATGAAGGATGACCGCTGCTGCTGCCTTTTTTTCCGCTGCTTTCTGCTCTTCTATTACCCACGGAGCGTTTTGGCGCCGTTTCCCGCTCAAGAAGGTATACATGGCCGGAATGACAAACAAGGTGAGCACTAAAGAAAACAACAGACCCCCCACTACCACTACCCCCAAGGGAATACGCGAGACCGCAGCAGCGCCCAGGGCCAAAGCGATGGGCAGCGCCCCCAGCACGGTGGCTAAAGTCGTCATGAGGATGGGGCGAAGCCGCGCTTGTGCTGCCTCCAATACTGCCTGACGGCGATCCATACCGGCATCGCGTTTCTGATTGGCAAATTCTACGATCAGGATACCGTTTTTGGTGACCAATCCCACGAGCATAATCATGCCAATCTGGCTAAAAATATTGATGGTATGCCCCATAACAGATAAGCTGAGGTAGGCACCGGCAATAGCCAACGGCACGGTGAGCATAATGATAAACGGGTCGCGAAAACTCTCAAATTGTGCTGCAAGGATAAAGTAAATGAGCAAAAGGGCTAATAAGAAGGCAAAAGCGGTATTGCCGCTGCTTTCCTTGAAATCGCGGGAAGTGCCGCTCAAATCGGTTTGAAAGGTGCCGTCCAATACCTCTTTACCGATACTTTCCATTGCGGCTATTCCTTCTCCGAGGGTTTTCCCGGCGGCTAAGGAGGCGCTGACCGTAGCACTTTTATACCGATTGTTGTGGTACAGGGTAGGCGGATTGCTGGTTTCGCTAAAATGTACAATATTGTCCAATTGAACCATGTCTCCGGTTCTGTTGCGCACATAGAGGGAGGCCAAATCCAACGGCTCATCGCGGTTGGCGCGGTCTACCTGACCAATTACCTGATATTGTTTGCCATTCATCAGGAAATACCCAAAACGGCGACCGGAAAGGGCAAATTGCAAGGTTTGGCTGACATCCAAAACGCTCACCCCCAATTCTGCTGCTCTAAGGCGATCTATTTCGACCTGCAATTCGGGTTTGTTAAATTTCAGGTTGACATCCACGTTGCTAAAGGCGGGGTTTTTCCGGGCGGCTTCCAAAAATTTGGGGACGACTATTTTTAGTTTTTCAAAATCTAAGTTTTGTATGACAAACTGCACGGGCAATCCACTGCCAAAACCAGTGGTAATGGTCTGTTCCTGGTTGGGGAAAACACGTGCTGCGTCGTATTTCTTGTACATTTTTGCCAGCTGATCGTATATCTGCTGTTGGCTGCGCTGGCGCGTTTCCGGTTCGGGCAAAAGCATGGAAATAAAGCCCGTATTGCTGCCTGATCCACCAAAACGTCCGGGAGCGGTCACCCCAAAAACCATACGATTTTCCGGCACCGAGTCCATTGCCATACGTGCCACCTCTATGACAATTTTTTCCATTTTGTCATAGTCTACACCTTCCGGCGCAGTGATGCTGGATCGAATCAGGCTGCGGTCTTCTAAGGGCGCTAATTCAGATTTGAGCGTACCCTGAAAATGCCAGATCATACCAAAACAAATGGCCAACACCCCGACGGCGATCCATCTGAAATGCATAAATGCGCTCAGGGCATTGCCATATACCCGATCCATGCCCTTGTAAAAAGGTTCTGTCACACGGTAAAACCAGCCGTGACGGGTGCTGCCGCCGAGTTTGACATTCAACACCGGTGTTAACGTCAGGGAAACGAAGGCGGAGATCAATACCGCTCCGGCCACCACCACCCCAAACTCGCGGAACAAGCGTCCGGTAAATCCTTGCAGGAAAATGACCGGAATAAATACCACTGCCAGCGTAATAGACGTGCTAATGACCGCAAAAAATATCTCTTTTGTGCCTTCGCGGGCTGCTGTCCATTTGTCCATGCCCGCCTCCATTTTTTTGAAAATATTTTCCGTCACCACAATACCGTCATCCACCACCAAACCCGTGGCCAGCACAATGGCCAGCAGCGTGAGTACATTGATAGAAAAACCAAAAAGGTACATAATAAAAAACGACCCGATCAGCGATACCGGAATATCAATCAGCGGGCGCAGCGCGATGGCCCAATTGCGGAAAAACAGGTAAATAATGAGTACCACTAATCCAATGGCAATAAACAGCGTTTCTGTCACCTCCGAAATAGCGCGTTTCACAAATTTGGACTTATTGATCCCTACATCCATAATCATGTCGGGGGGCAGCTCTTTCCTAATCTGCTCATAACGCCGGTCAAATTCATCGGTAATTTCCACCCAGTTGGAGCCGGGTTGCGGTATCACTGCCAGCGACAAGCCTTGTACGAGGTTGCGCCGCGCACTGGTTTCTTCGTCTTCCGGCCCCATCACGGCCTCACCAATGTCTTTAAAACGGATAGTACCATTATTCGACTGCCGCACAATCATTTCATTAAAATCTTCCTCCGTCTGTAGCCTTCCAAAGGTTTTTACGGTCAATTCCGTTGCATCACCGCGCACTTTTCCGCCGGGCAACTCCACATTTTCTCGTGTCAGGGCTAATTGAACATCCTGCACGGTCATTTTATACGCTGCCAAAGCAGCAGGGTTTATCCACAACCGCATAGAAGGCCGTTTTTGCCCAAAAATATTGACTGCCGAAACCCCTGGTATGGTCTGCAATTTTTCTACAATGACATTTTCTGCATAATCCGACAACTCCATGATGCTGCGGGTGCTGCTCTGCAAAGGGACAAACAAAATCGGGTCTCCGCTGGCATCCGCTTTTGTCACCACGGGTGGGCCGTCAATGTCCTGCGGCAGGCTGCGCACGGCCTGGCTGACTTTGTCGCGCACGTCGTTGGCCGCCTGTTCGAGGTTGCTGTTCAGGTCAAATTCCACGGTAACGGAACTGACACCCAATGCCGACTGGGAAGCAATGGTGCGAATACCGGCAATGCCGTTCACCGCCTTTTCAATCGGTTCAGTGATCTGGCTTTCAATCACTTCTGCATTGGCTCCGGTATAGGAAGTGCGTACGGTGATCGTCGGCGGGTCAATGGCTGGATACTCCCGAACCCCCAAAAAACGGTAGCTAATCAGCCCAAAAAGGACAATCAGGATACTCATAACAGTAGCCAATACGGGGCGGCGAAGAGATATATCAGAAATATTCATAATTTACAAAGTCGGCAGTTCAAAGTGCTGCGAGCGCTTGCACCTATTTTTCTTCAACTTCTGATCAGGCTTTAGGTAAAGAAATTAAAAACGGCGCTAAGGTACAACAAAATAATTGGAAACAGGTTGGTTTACTGACGAAGAAAACGGACAAAACCCGTTGTGGATGAGCGGAGTGGTAGTGTACAAGCCAAAACCTCTTACTTAGGCCCTTTCTTTCTGCGCCTTGTTTTTATGGGATCCAACCTAATCTAATATTGATGCTGTTCTGAAAGCACTGGCTCGGCGTAATCCTTTTTTTTCAAAATACGATCCCCCATATTTCTCCGGTTCAATCCAAACGTTTCGCCCCAGGTACCAAACCGGCAGCTTCTCTAATGACAAATTCGGAAAAAATGAGGTCAAAGATAGCCACGTTCAAAACGGTTACAAAGACCAAAAAAGCCGTATTTTTAACGATGATTACGACTTACGGTGTAGAAAAAAATAAATATGCCAATTTATTGGTGCAAAATGAGGTCACTATGGATGACCTGTTTTTGTGATAAGTAGGTAAATAGAAATAATCGTAGTTTTTAATTTCATTAATTACCTTATTGTCAAGGGTTTGTGAGACTGTGGACTGCCGACTATTGACTGTGGACTACTTAAGATGATTACTGTATTTTGATACCGTTCCTTAAGCTACCGCCCCCCTCTGATCAATTCGATATACCCGCTCAAAACGCCCGCACGTGGCACTACCCCCTCTACCCGCCGTTCATACACCTTGCACACATAGAAGTAGGTGCCTTCGGCTGCATTTTTGCCGTCGGAAGTAGTGCCATCCCAATTGATAGCGGGATCATTGGTAAAGAACACCTGATTACCCCAGCGATTAAAGATTTGCAGATCAATGCGATCAATAAATCGCCAGCCCGGAAAAGGCACAAACCGATCGTTTTGATCGTCGCCATTAGGGGTAAAGGCATTGGGTAGCACATAATCGGGGCAATTATCTACGCACACCACATTGCTGCGGCGGCTTTCATTGCCAATGGTATCCACCGCGGTAACCGCATAGCACCCGGCTAAGTCCGTGGGTAACGTATGGGTGTAATTAGTATTTGCCGGGCCGGTTAGTTTGTCCAACAGGATAAAAGTGGCCCCTTCCGTTGGGGCGTACCAGATACTATAAGCCTCTGTATCGTCCGAACCGGAGCAGGCATTAGTATTGTTCCACCGAAGCGTATTGATGTATGGCGGGCCAGGTTCATTGCCCGGCGTAAGGCTTTCGCAAATATTTTTCACCGTTAATATCGGCGGGCAGGGCGGCACGGTATCCAAAGGGATATTGCAGGACTCCTGAGAATTATTTTCTAACGGACTCCTCACTCCTTCAATCGCATAAGTACCAACGGAGCGCACTTTGTAACAATACCGCAGCCCATTGGTGAGGCCGCGATCGGTGTATTTATTAATAGTGGAGATGCCAATGGAATCAAATCCGCCCAATACATTATTTCGGTAAATAATGTATCTAAAATTGCTCCAGGGTACTTTTTCCTGCCAACTCAGCAAACTGGCCTGATCAGTGACATCTACTTTTAAAAACACCGAAGAGGCTGTATTGGAAAAACCCAATGGCGTGGTTTTACCCCCCACATAAAAAGATACCTGATACCGATATTGCAAGCCTTCCGTGTTCAAGCCCTTGTCAATAAAAGAAGTATCGTTGGCTTTCCAGAATTGCGGGGCAGTAAACGATGCTCCGGGCACCTCCACAAAGCCACCGGATGCAACCGATCGCATCAATTGGTAGCGATAGGGACCCGGGTTGAGCAGCGTATCCAAATCTTTTGCTACCGGTTTTGTCCAAATCACCGATATTTCACCATCTGTCACGCTCGTTTTTTCCACCGAGACATTGGTCATGATGGGTAAATCGCGGGGCAATTGCACACAAACCTCTCCAGAAGGAAGCCCTTCCACCAAATTAAATGGATAACCACCCGCTGAAACGCGGGCAAATTTTGCCAATATGCGATAGCAATAAGTCCGCCCGCGCTCTACTTTAGTATCTTCAAAAACATACCGCCCGTCGCGCATTTGTACCGTACGGAAAGCAATTTCCGAATATCCTTTTCCGGCCAAACCCGGCGCACAGGTATCTGGCTTAAAGGGGTTGCTTCCTTCGCGCCGCCACACGGAAAAACCGTAAAAATATTTATTGGCAACATTTTCACAAAAATATGGTTTTGCCCAGCTGACCGTCGTACGGCCAATATCCGCTACTGCTTTCACGTCCTCGGGTGCCGGGCCAACCACTTTGATGAGTACGGTTTTGAGGTCTGACAACTGTGTACCATTGGCCGTAAGCGAATCAATCGCTTTAAGCACAACCGAATAATATTGATCGGAGATATGTGAACAATCGGTTTGCCAACGAAAAGTCCCGGTCACCGGAGGTGTCCGAAAGCCGGAAGTGACGGTAAAAGTAGCGGGGCTGACGATGGAGGTGTCAAACGGGCCGCCCAAGGCCGTCAGCCGGACAAAATCAGCGGAATCCGGGTCGGTACCGGTAGCGGTAAATGTCACTACCTGACCAGCAGTAACGCATATTTTTTCTATGGTTGCTACCTTTGGCGGGTTATTTTTGCAATCGTCCACAAAGATTTGCATATCGCGGATAGTCGTGTCAATCGGTACGCCGTTTCTCCAGGAAATGATAATAAAAGCCAAATTGTAATCGCCCGAAGCGCGGGGTGCGTCCCAGGTAATATCGCCCGTACGTTCATCCAAAAAGAGGGTATTATTGGCCCCGGGCAGTATCTGGTTGGGATAACTGTAATTGGGCACCGGAATACCCAGCGACTGCAAGGGCGCAATCAGCCGATAGGAAAGGCTGTCTTTGTCCACGTCAAACGCATTGGGATTGTGTTTGAACAATTTCCCCACACAGGCATTGTCTATGGGTGGTTGCTTGAGGTAGGGCGTGGTATTGGTGCCGCCAAACTGCTGATCCTGAAAGGAATAGATGGTTTCAATATGGAAAGGGACATTGTCTGACGACGGCGGATTCACGTTGACGATACCGGCAATCCGGTTGGGGTCGCTCATGGAAATGCGGTAAGATGCCGGGCCTGCATAGGTATGACGGGCCACATAAGTATTGTACCGGATGTCGTTGGGCAAATCCACCCCTTTCCCGCTGCCGTTGGTGCGCACAACGGCCTGTATTTTGGAGCCATCGCCCCAATTAATGTCTAAAGTGTCGCGGTCGGCATTAATGCTGCTTGATTTTGTCCACGTAATGATTGTGGCTTCAATGGTCAAAGGCCCTACTTGTCGGATGTGTATTTCTCCGGCACGGTTGTGCGTGGCCCACAGCGCCGCAGGCAGGAGCAGTGCCATAAAGATCAAAGAGCAGGCTATTATTCGGGACACCTGCCCCCCTATTGGCCCTGCGGTAGTCGGTTGAGCGGGGGAAAGCAGTATGGCAGTGGCGCATCCTGTGGTGTGCTTGCCACCTTCCTCCGAAGCAGGAGGCTGTGGGGTGAACCTTGCACCATGATCGTAGTTTTTGTATGCCATATATATCTAAAGATATTTGAACAATTACTTAGACGCTATTCAATACCAAATTGTTGTTTCAACGGGGCGTTATTTTGATATTGTATTGGTTATCAGGAAAAATGTCTATTTTTTACCACTCCCTCTGCTACCACTGCCCATACCTTTGCAATCAAAAATATAACCAACCTGCATTGTTATGGAAAGACGTCATTTTCTTCAAACTGCCGGCATCTTTGCCGGAATGGGTATCATGGCCCAACCCTAATTAATCGCCCAACCCGGTGCCGATCCTGCTATTACTACCGACCCGTTAAAACCCTTCCTCCTGCCCCCCGCAGCGCCATTATCGCACAAGGGTGGCATGGATATTCGGGTGTGGGTGCGTTCGGAAATGACGGGCGGTGTATATTCGTGCGTAGAATGTGCCGTAGCGCCAAAAGTAATGGGGCCACCCCCGCACCTTCACAAAGCATTGGATGAACTAATGTATATGTTTGCCAATGGATGCTGGCTAATCCCGTTGTATCCTTAGATGATATGGCTAAAAAATCGTTTTTGAGCGCCAAACAATTTGAGCGGAAGTTTGCCGAACGCACCGGGGTAAACCCGAAACTATTTGCCCGATTAGTGCGTTTCGACCGGGCTTTTCGGAAAAAAAATCTGAACCCGCAGCGCGAGTGGATGGACATCGATTTTGACTGCAATTACTATGATTATCAGCACCTTGTGCGCGATTATAAAAATTTTACCGGCCTAAAACCCACGGATTTTCATCAGTTAGAAAGCCGTGCTCCGGAGCGAAGATTTGGACTGGCAGAGCATTAGAAAAGGTGTTAACCATCGTTTTGAAATCGTGGACACGCAGACTGAAAACGCGATCCGCAGGGGGACAAAGACGCTGTATTTGGGAGGAATGGGGAGCAAAAGCAAAGCCCATTTGGTAAAGTAAAAAATTAGGCTTAACTTTGCGGAGCAAATCCATTTGGATAGCCAAACGTAAATATACTTTATTGTTTACCAAAACTATATATAACAATGTTTTATCAGGACATCTTGCTTCGTGAAACAGCTGCATTGCCTGAATACCTGAAGCGCGAACTACTTGAGTTTCTGTTTTTTCTGAAAAAGGAAGAACCTGCATTTTTCACGACGACAGGTCTTCCAGACACTGGCGTTAAACCTGCGTTCGAGTGTGGTATTGTCAAAATCAGACTTTCCCCGGACTTTGATGCTCCACTGGATGACTTTAAAGACTATATGCAATGAACTTGCTGCTGGACACTCATCTTTTCTTTGGTATTATACCGGATCTTCATCTGATTTGAGTCAAAATGCAAGGCTTGCTATTGAAAAACCTGGAGATCATTTTTTTGTCAGCATAGTAAGCCTTTGGGAAATTGCTATCAAAAATAGTCTTGGCAAACTTGATCTTGAGGCACCTTTAAATATATTTTTTCAGGATGTTATTCAAAAAGGGTTTAATCTAATGCCAATTGACCTTGCCCATATTGTACAATCTGCTACCTGTCATCAACGCACAAACAGGCTCTCCGAAAAACCGTATAAAAGCAGTGAAAGAACTACCCTCCTGCTGTGGCAACAACAACCAAAGCGATTTAAAAGCAATCAAACCAATAGGCACTACAATGGGTAGCAAGGCTTTCCATGGTACCGGGAGGGTGTCGGTTTCAGGCGTAAAACCCGCTTGTTCTACGGTAGGAATCGGATAGGCTGCTAAGTATTTTTTACCCGCAAACCGCGCCCAGAAATAAGCGGCGATGGTACCCGGTATCGCCATCACTGCGCCAAGGAGCATCGCTTTCCCTAAATCTACTTTCATGGTGGCCGCCGCAGCCGAAATGCCCGGATGCGGCGGCACTAAACAATGCACCATGTATAAAGCAGATGCTAAACAAAGCACCAATGTCAAGCGCATTGTTGGGGTATGCTGCCCCATCATCAGCACTAAACCGATCAACACCACAAAACCTGAATCGCAAAAAATGGGCAAGCCCACGGCAAACCCCGTCATTAATATGGCTATCGGTGCGCCACTTTCTCCGGTTCAGCGCAGCAAAGCAGCTGCTAAACTCAACGTTGCACCAGATTTTTCCAATAAAATACCCAGGGTAGTGCCCAGAATAACCAACAACCCAACTTTTTCTAAAGTCTTACCAAAACCTGTTTTTAACAGTTCAATGATCTTATATCCGTCCAATCCGGCAGCCAGCCCGGTTGCGATGGAAATGACGAGCAACACAAAAAAAGTATGGAGCCGAAACCGGGCACTCAACAGCAAAATGCCGGAAATGGCCAGTAATAAGCGTGTGGAAATGTATAGCACGGGAATGAATTAATACATTACAGTTCCTCAATACTGTATTTTTGTGTGAAATTTCCCGTTCCTCAATACCACACTATCGGGAGCAATCAGGCTCGGATTTTTGGCCAATACTTTAAACCGCAAGTTAAATGTACCTTTTATTTCTTTGGTAAGGGAATCATAAGAAAGCAATTCTATATAATTGGTGGTATCTGTATCACTTACCCGGTCATCAGCCAGTGCTACATCGTCTTCTTTGTAGGTGTATAACGCTCCCACTTTGCCATTATCATCTTGTCCGCGAGTATCAAAAATCCTGTACTTTCCCGGCGTAAAAGGTATTTTGACAATACCGAGAGATTCGAGTAAAGTATAAGCCTTGCTTAATACATGTATAGGAGATGACCAGGTTCTTATTGTTTGCTAAATTTTTATGGGCATAAATGTCAGCCTGATAAGGCTTGCCATTCTTAACAGCCGTAGCCGTACCCCAATATATCTCTGGTTTGATATACTCCGGCTCGGGGGTTTTACGGCAGGAAAGGTTGATAAAAAAGAGGCTTGTAAAGAAAATAAAAAGAAAAAATTTCATGATAATGGCAGCAGCAGTTATTACCGATGAAAGGTTCAGAAAGCCTTTCATCGGTAATAAATAGTGAAAAAAATTAGTGTGTATGGATAATTCTGAGCGTTTGGCTAAAAGTGCCATTGTGGCAGCGAATCCGGATCATTCCTTCGGGCAAATGGCCGATCTGGAACGGTAACAAACGCTCTTCATACCCGGAGATTTCCCATTTTTTTCTTTCTAATATTCTGCCCTGCCCGTCGTAAAAAACAAACTCTGTTGGGCCGGATAAACCAAAAGTGGTCAGCAATAATTCCTGGTGGGCAGGATTAGGGGCAGCAATCACTTTGGCTACGCCATCCGATACCACAGATTTAGGCGTACTCCGCCAGCAGGTGAGGCCACACCTGTCTGCCGCGATGAGTTTGGTGGTTTGTACAAAAGGGCCATTGGGGCTGAGGCCTGCCACCAATCGCACAACTATGGCATCACCGTCTTCATCCAAACCATACCAAATATAGTCGCCATTGGTATTTACTTCTACGGTTTTAGCGCGATATTTCAGGGTATCAATACTCCCGGGTAAGGTAAATTTCAAAACGCCTTCTTGTTGGAACTGGAGTAGATGGTTGAGTTGTATAATTTGGCTTTGCTTTGCTTCAATGGTAGGAGAACCAGCATAATTTTGCAGGCGAGAGGTTTGTTCCGCCGTAAATTGTGCAGGGGTTGTGGGAGAGGTAGTCAGGAAATTTTGTGCAACAGCGCTATATTTAGTTGTCAAAAGCATACTAAACAGCATAAAAGCGGTGTGCGGTGTGGGGTGTGCGGTGTTTAATATTGTATATTTGTTTAAATTAATATGCAAAGGTAAGTAATCTGTGATTTATTACCACCGATATTTCCCACTATTTTTTTCAAAAATTGTATTTATCGAAAAAAGTATAAAAATTTCGGCATCCTTCATAAGTAGTTGACACTTTTATTTTCGGCAAATAAAAATAAATTAAAATAAAGCATTGATAATCAAGTACTTATTAGGGTACTTTAAAATAATTGCCCAAAGAAAGTGTCAACTACTTTTCACGCAAAATGAAGGATGCCAAAATTTCTTAGTGTAGAAAAGTTGTTGCTATTTGAGGATGATTAGATTAGAAAAAGTGACCAGAATAATATTCTTATAAATGCCAAACTTTTAAAAGTTAAATTCATTTATAGGTTATTTTAACATTGTTTTTAGAATATTATTTGGTTAATAAATTTAAGTTTATTTAATATTTTGAATAGCAACAACTTTGTTACACTAAGATTCATAACTACTTAATTACTTCCCATTTTTTCCACCTGGAAAATTGCTGACAGACGCTCTTTAAAGGATGGATATCCTTATTCCGCTGCTTTCACCAATTTTATTACCTGCCGGTATCCGGTTCCTGCTCGTATTTCTAAAAAATATACCCCGTTTTGCATGGAAGTTGTCATGTCAAATTGTTGAGGTCCTTCCTCCAGCGATTGCTCAAATGTGTGGATGACCCTGCCAGTCTGATCCAAAATAGTACTCCGGTAGGTACCCGCTTCCGGCACATCCATCCTGACGGTAAGCGCATCACCCATCAAAGGCGAAGGCACAATTTGCACTTCACTGCTTGCTCTTAATGCCGTTTGATACAGTACCTGCCCGGAACAAGATTTGGCAGAAGCCACCGAAGTATTGACACCATTAAATACAACAGCCGCAGATTGATTCATTTGGGAAAATTGTACATTGCTATTAGAAATAGTAAAAGGAGCCAAATTCAAAGCTGATATTTTCTGAGCCGGATGGCACGGGTCTGTCGCAAGAGACGCGTGGCTGCGGCCCATCTTGAAATTATCAGTTATCATATAAGCATTCCCATTCACCACAGCACCGGAAGGAATATCATAACTCAGTGGTATCAAACTATAATTCCAGGTGTCAAACTGTTTTGCCCAGCGTATTTTATTATTGGTATTCGCGGCCAGGTCATATTCCAGCAGCACAGAAGCATGACTGTGTAAACCTGCAACCGCTAAGTTTCCATTGCTCAGTAACGTAGCATCAGTGGGGGTGAAGTCGAAAGCCACGGTGTTGTTGTTTTGCCCGAAATCAGGATTAGTCCGTGAAAAAGCAGCATGGCGCACCAATTGCCCCTGGTTATTGATCTCTACATACCATCCGGCATGAGCAAATACGGTAAAAGCCGATGGCGGGTTGGTCGGTGCAATGATGCCTGACCCAAACATGAAACTACCCACCATACCGATGTGACCATTCGGCAGCGGCACCAAAGTATGAATGTAGGCAGCAGAAAATGCCCCTAATCCCCAATCCTGAATGATTTGGCCCGCTGCACCACCATGATCGAAATATTTTGACCATACTACGTCGCCAGTTGCACTCAGCCGCACGATGCGAGTACGGCTTCCAGTACTTGCGGCAAATAAAAAAGTGCCATCCGGCAGCGGGGTGATGGGCATTTTATGGGCAGTGGGGATAATAAGTGCACTGAATTCCTGATCGAAATTTTCGAGTACTTTCGACCACTGAACATTTCCATTAGCATCCAATTTTAGGAAAAACGGGCGGTAAGGCTCCCCTTTTAACAGCCATTCTCCCGTGGTAAAACCGCCTAAAACAAAGCCACCATCTAATGTTTTTTTAATAGAAGTAGCCACCTGCGATTTGCCGTTTCCGTATCGTTTGGCCCACTTAACAGCACCGTCTTTTCCAACTTTTAACACTAAATAATCAAAACGAGCAGCCGTCTGTTCCCATAAAAGAGGGATGCCGAGGTGATTGTTGGGGCCGCAATTGAGCAAAGGTGCCTGCTCAAAATGATCGTGACACCCCGCCAGAACATAACCATCGGAGACTTCCACAACATCCGCCGCAAACTCTAAGCGCGGTACGGTTTGTTGGCACAGTATACCGCCTTTAAAGTTTTGGGAAGCATATTGTTTTGCCCAAATAGTTTGGCCATCAGAGGTTGATTTTATCAGCAAAATATCCCCTTTAGTGGGGTCATCATTGTTGCCAATAGAACCAGCCGACAGCAGGGTACCATCTGAAAGGGGCAGTATCCGGGATCCAATGGAGGTGTTACTACCCGTAAATTGGCGGGCAATACTAAAGGTTTGGCCCCAAACTGATACCTTGACTAACAGAAAAAGGGAGAAGACAGAAAAAAAAGCACGTAGTGCAGAGGGTAGGCAAGTAGCGTACCTGAAAATTTGTTTTTGCATGATAAAAATGTAAAAAAATGAAAAATCCGGTGTTAACGTAACCAGATATACGGCCTGCTCTTTTGTGTTTTCGGGTATTAGAAACCGTTCCTAAAATTATTCCACCACTATTTTTCCGCGCCCTTTTACTTTTCCATCCGGTGCAGTAATGACAAAAAATAACAGACCAGATGACAATTCCGTTCGGCTTATTGCATTTTGCCCGCTGATGAGTCGTTTAGTGACAACCAATCGGCCAATGGCATCAAATATTTGCACCTTCAGATAGCGCTCATTCGTGTACCCCACCTCAAAAATCACTTTTTCAAATACAGGATTTGGACTACACTGAATGCTGATCTGGCCGTTGGAAATTTCATGCAGCTGCACCAATTGGGAGGCTATCACATGAACAATTGTATTGGTTATGACCGGCTCATTAAAATCAAAAAAAATGGCTGCCCGATTGTGTATTGCGGTGCCGGCCGCGAGTCCCGGTTTTTGACCAACCCGATATTTGACAAATCCGTGCGAAGCGGGTTCATTCGTTGTACTGTCCGGCAGTAAAATATTGTTGAACACAAAACGCAGTTTTTGACGGTCGCCCGATTCCCCGCGTATTATTTGGAGATCATACGGATGGCTGGCCGGCCCTGGCTGCAAAGTAGCCGGGTCTAAGTATTCGGAAAGTGTATCGGTAATCATTACGGTAAAAGCAGTGTCATTTCCCGTGTTTTGAAAACGAATGAAGTATTCAATATCCGTATTTCGGGGAAGGAGATGTCCGGGGCCAACTCCTTCCGGATGTGCGTTTTTGTCATTTGGATCAAATGAACTTCGCACTGGCTGGCATGCTTTATCTTTAAAATAACTACCATCGCGTAAAGAAAATTGATTGTAATAACCAATGCTGAAATTGGCAGTGGTGCCACATCCCTCCACCACGGCAGTTAATAAAGAATCACCGTAAATGGATGGAAGGCCAGGGTTTTGCTGCACCGTGAATGCATAAGTACCGCCCGTGACTGGCAAAGCAAATATTTGCTCTTGCATCCCGTCTAATTTTACTGACCCTGCATCCCGGAGAATATTATCTTCCACAATAATATAATTCGAGACTACACCCATATTAAATCCGGATACATTGCGAACGATAAATTTTACGGAATCACCGGTACAAGTATCCGATAAAGCCAACAACCAATCGTTGAAAGGAGTACAGATATTATCGGGGAAAATGTGTACTTCCGCGCACAAAGTCTGTCCCGTCAACGCCTGCTCATTCGTTCTGACCATCAGATTAAACTGTTCGCATTGTCCGGGTGCGACATTCCCTACCTCAAAACGATACCAGCCATCCCCATCTCGCGTGTAGGACCTTGGGGATTCAGTTATTTGCAGTTGTTCATCCAAATCTAAACGCAGGTACGCATTATTGGCCATTTGGCTCCCATAATTGCAATAGCTAATGACCAAAGGCGAAGTGTATCCCTTCCGCCAGCCATTGGTAGCCATTTCCACGTGCAGCAACGGGCATACAACCGCGGGTTGCACCGTAAAATCGGCTACTCCCGATTGTTTGTTAGCATCATCCAAATCAATTTCCAACCCCAAAATTTTTTCACAAGCCTTCCAGATCAAATTTGGAGGAACCGCCGATAATTCATATTTTCCCTCTGGTAGCCACATTCCATAATACCCCATACTATCCGTGGTGGCAAAAAATTCATCTTTCTTTGCGTTGACCGCCCGAATGATCCAATTGAACGGTGGCGGTGTGCCTGACCCCTGACAGTTGGCCGCAGTCGCCATCACTACCCGTCCACTCACGTTGCCATTGAGGCCATTGGCATCTGTACGCAAGAGGAAGGTGCCGCCGCCTGACCGATGTCCGCAGACCACCAGGCCACCATCTTTTAATATTGCAATGGAAGGCAGAATGGTATCCGTATTCCACTGAAAGGGCTTGAAAATACGTGTCCATTCTACTTTCCCATCGCCAGGAGCATACTGCCTCAAAAAAATATGGGTCCATGGCCCTTCTCTGATGACACCCGTGCCAATGCAACGGCCATCAGGTTTGATCACCACATCTGTTGCCAGCGTCATACGGGGGTTGGTGCTAAAAATATCGGGTTGCAGGTTGGATTCGAGGTAGGGAAGCCGCGTAAACGGCAGGCTGGTATCAGCCCAAAGGATATTGCCATGGGCATCCGATCGCGCAAATCCGTATTGAAAACACATAAAAGCGCCTTGATCGGGCAGTACTTCCATGAAACCTGCGCCGGCGCGAAATTGATCATAACGCCGATGCCACACTTTATTACCCTGTGCGTCTATTTTGGTGATCACCAACCGCCGGATACTGTCTGCCGGATTGGGAATGGTGTCTCCGGCGAGCAAGTATCCCCCGTCAGCAAGCGGACGTACAGCAGAATACGCGTGGTCGAATGGTATTGACCATACTTTTGTTCCGCCAGGATTGAAAAAATTTCCGGTAAAAGCCTTCACCTTGACCAATATGCCGGGCTTTGATCCAGCAAGCAGGTCCGTTACTTTCAAAAAAACATAGTCTCCATCTTTGTTTTCACACAAAGAAACTGCACTTTCAAAACCGCTGAAACTCTCCGCGTAAGCGCCCGCTACCGGGTCTCCGTTCGCATCTGTTTTGAATAAAAACACGTCCTGTTCATTATTGGCATCCAAAGTATATTGTGTGCCGCCAATTACGTACCCATTATCTTGGGTTTGAGCAACCGTCAGGCCGGATTTTAAGTTGTTCAACCCATCATAAAACCTTGACCATTGTAGTTTGCCCTGTGCATCCGTTTTTATCAATACCGGCATTGGCAAATAAACGGTCTGGCCCAACACCTTAAAAGATACCACCCTGGAAGTGACGATTACAGCGCCTCCATCAGAAGTTGGCCGCACTTCACGCGCGCCGGCTACTCCGGCAGCGTATTCGCGGTACCAGGTACCAGGTGATTGGGCCTGAACCGCAAAAACGCTCATCAATAAATACAGTAAATACAGGTATCTTTTTTTCATGATATGGCATATTGTACGCGATCTCGATTGGATTGTTGCGATACAAAGGTAACGGCTTTGTGCGGTAAAATCAGTAATTACAGAGTACAACTTTTTTTTATTTTTGTCGGAAAAAATAATCCTATTTTTATATCGTTTACGATAAAAATTCATGCATTACCATGATAGAAACCAAAGCAATTACTTTTTTTCAGACCTTGACACTGGAAGAACGACGCTGGCTGCGCAAGTGGATACAGTCGCCATTCCACAATAATAATCCGCAATTAACCGAATTATTACATTTTTTGGATACCCGCGACGCCCTGACTACCGTGACGTTGCGGCGAGAACGTGTATTTGCGGCAGTGTTTGGAAATGCGCCGTATAACGACAGCAAATTAAGGCATCTTTTGTCGGATTTTTTAAGGCAGTTAGAAACCTTTTCCGCCTGGCGCCTGCGGCTTGAAAGCCCCCGGCGGCACCAAATATCGGTGCTAAAAACGTATCGGTTGCGTGGATTGGCCGCCCGTGCAGATACTTTATCCATCGCATTAGAAAAGGAATTGGAGGAGTTGCCTGCCCGAAATTCTGCCGAATATTTAGATATTTATCGGTTAAAAGAAGAGAATTACCTGCGTGCTGCTGCACAAGTACGCGCCACCACCCATCATTTACAGGAGACCTTAAATGCCTTCCGCTACTATTTTGCCGTAGAAACCCTGAAAAATGCCTGCATTGCCCAAGCCAATGCGGTATTGACCCGCCATGAATATACCATTCCTTACGTGGAAGAAGTGTTGAAAGATGTGGAGCAGGGGCGATTTAATAATGAACCTATTATCCTCTTTTATTATCATGCCTATTGTGCCCTGAGTCGGCCAAACACACTGATTCACTATCAGGCACTCCGCACCCAATTGCCCCAAACAGGACTCCGGCTGGCAAAAGAAGAGCTGCAACTGATTTTATTAGCGGCCATTAATTTTTGTATTGGGCGGATGAATGCCGGGGAAGCAGGTTTCGCACGGGAAGCTTTCGAATTGTACAGATTTGGCCTGGACGGCGAGATACTGCTCCATAACGGATATCTCAGCCGTTTCACTTTTAAGAACGCCGTGACCGTTGCGCTTAAATTAGGGGCAACTGATTGGACAGCATCTTTTATTGATCGTTTCGGGAGTCATTTGGAAGTAACCTGGCAATCATCGTATATTCGTTTTTGCAAAGCGCGGTTGGCTTACGCTAACCATACACCAGAAACAGTAGAGTCGTTATTGCACAATTTGGAATTTGACGACGTCTTTCTCAACTTAGATGCACGGGTATTACTGGTAAAAATTTACTTTGAAAATAGGCGATTTAGATTACTAAAAAGTATGTTAGTTACCTTTGAACGTTTTTTGACCCGCAAAAAAGATAAAATTAGCGTGGTTCATTTTCAAAATTATCAAAACTTCATTCGGCTTACCGGAAAATTGATTGCCATTGTGGAGACACCCTCCACCAATGCCAACGATCTCAAAATATTGATAGAACAAACAAAGCCGCTGGCAGAACGAACATGGCTAATGGAATATTTTAGCCAAATATGATTTTTTGGGTGCATTCCCCTGCCACTACCCTTTCCATTTCCGAATTTGATTCAGTACAGCCGCAAAATCTTTTGGCAATTCCGCAGTCCATTCCATACGTTCGCCGGTGGCCGGGTGGTCTATGCGCAGCCGGGCGGCATGTAGCGCAGTTCTATTGAGTATTGAACGCTCCTCTTCGCTAAATTTGCCGTTTTTATATTTTTTCCCTTTTAGTTCGGAAAGCATAAATTCAGATCGGCGACCGTAGAGCGCATCTACGGCCAACGGATAACCAATGCTCTGGAAATGAACACGAATTTGGTGCGTGCGCCCGGTTTTAATTTGTGCTTCCACCAAAGTAAAGCGATTAAAACGCTCCGTCACGCGGTAAAATGTCAGGGAAGGCTTACCGGAGTTAGAAACCGTCATTTTCCCCGGAATAAAAGGATGTTCTCCAATGGGCTTATCAATTTCTCCTTCTTCGTGATGAATGGCACCATCGGTCAGTGCATAATAAAACTTATCAGCGGAATGGCGTTCAAATTGAATAGAAAGATGCCGGTGAGCGGCTTCATTACGGGCAAAACAAAGAATACCGCTTGTCTCCCGATCAAGTCGGTGTACCGTCATAACCATACCGTAGTGTTGCTGGAGTTTATGGAGCAAATTGTCGGTATTGCCAGCACGATCGGGTATGGACAACAGGCCCGCCGGTTTATTCACCACCAGGAGGTGTTCATCTTCGTAGATTACGTAATCAGGTGTCAATTTTTGTTGTCAGTTAGGATAAGCAGATACGCCTAAGTTCATGCAAGACTCACACAATCAGATAGTTGTGAGCCAATACCCGCTTATCAGGCATCGTCGTCGTCGTCAAATTTGCGTTTGTTGTAGCCGGCGCCTTCCAGCGATTCATTATCTATTTCCCACTCATCGGCACTTCCATTTCGAGTCGGGCGTTTTCCCTGAGGCAAACGCACCTTATCGCCGATGGGCTTCCCGGCAGGTCGGTCAGCAGCATCTGTACCATTAAATGCTTCGGCATCTGATACAGCAGTGGAAGGTTTATTGGAGTTAGCGATGTTTTTACCGTCAATACTTTTTGTAGCATGCGGTACCAAAAGCAGCCGTTTTTTATCAATTAATTGGCTGGTAACGGTGCAAATACCATAAGTCTTGTTTTGAATACGCAACAAGGCATTGCTTAAATCCTGCACATAGCGCTGCTGGCGAGTCATCATTCGCTGGAGCATTTCTAAATCAGTGTGTGCGGTAGAATCGTCATACCAGTCACCACCCTGCTGATTGAAACCGTTTTCGTTAAGGTCAGCAATTTGTCTTTCCGTAGTAGCAAGTTCTTCCTGAGCCTGTACCAATTTCTTTTCAATCAGTTCTTTAAATTCTGCTAAGTCTTCGTCATTGTATCTAACCTTCGGGTCACTTACCATTTTTTATAGTTATTTGTGAGAAAAAGTCGGGAATCGCGCCGCAAAGTTACGGCAATTTAGCGGTAACAACCTATAAATTTACAAAATAAAAAAAATATGAAAGTTGAATAAACATAAAAACAAGTAGCAGGCTATTTTTTAAAATTTTATTTGGAATTTCAATTTTTTTTAGAAAAAATTAAAAACCGACTACTTTGAATAAAGGTGTTTATCAAAATTAAATTTTGAATAGCGACTTAAAATACTTAAAATCAGAAACTTGTTACCTTTTTGGGGTTTATTCAAAATTTTTATTGTTTTCACCAAAAAAATACTTCCTGCTATAATAAAAAAAATACCGTACTTTTGCGCCGCATTTAACGATGCATCTCTGCTATGATCGAAACGCTTGCGCCACCACGCCGCCCCTCCGAAAAAAACATGAATGGCGATGCTCACCCTTCCTCCTCTTTAACTGTGCATACAGCAGAATCAAAAATTTTGGAAAAAAAACCTTTAACCTGGGTAAAGGAAGAGGTATTAGAAGACTACCGTATATGCGTACTGAGTCGTGAAGCCAGTATCCTTTCCCGTAAAGAAGTACTGAGTGGAAGAGCCAATTTTGCTATTATTGGCGATGGCAAGGAACTGGCGCAAGTGGCCATGGCAAAAGCCTGGCGCAAAGGCGACCATCGGGCCGGTTACTACCGCGACCAAACGCTGATTATGGCCCTTGGCCTCACCACCCTGGAAGAAATGTTTGCCCAGCTCTATGGCGATCCGGCGGGCGATCCGTTTTCAAGGGGCCGACAAATGAACTGCCATTTTGCTACCGCGTTTATTGACGGGAAAGGCGGCTTTACGGCCCAAAAAGACCTGTATAATATTACTTCCGATATTGCACCCACGGCAGGGCAGGTAGCCCGTGCGCTTGGATTGGCTTTTGCCTCCAAAAAATACCGCGAATACCCGGAGATCAACGGCGATCTTTCCCAAAATGGGGAGGAAATTTGTTTTTGTACCATCGGTGATGCTTCTACCTCAGAAGGCGCTTTTTGGGAAACCGTAAATGCCGCCGGCGTGTTGCAAGTTCCGCTGTCTATTTCTGTGTGGGACGACGGCTATGGTATATCCGTTCCTAAAAAATACCAAACCACCAAAGAAAGTATATCCGAGGCCCTGAGTGGCATGAAAGGCGAACCCGGAGCGGGTATTGAAATCCGCACGGCAAAAGCCTGGAATTACCCCGAATTGTGCGAATTATACGCAGAAACTTCCGAGGCGATGCGCCGCACACACCAGCCTGCTTTACTGCACATTCAGGAGGTAACGCAACAGTTGGGTCATTCCACTTCCGGCGATCATCGCCGCTATAAAGACGCAAAACGCCTGCTTTTTGAAGAAGAATACGATTGCAACCGCCGTTTTGCCGACTGGATTATGGAACAGGGATTTGCCACCCGTGAAGCATTGGATGCCATAAAAACAACCGCAAAACGCGAGGTAGCAGAGGCTGGCAATACTGCCTATCGCCGTTACCATAACGCGGTATCTGCCTTTACCACCGAAACGCTGGCACACTTGCAGGAACTTCGTGCGGTACATCCAGATGTGTCCGCGTTGGTGCAGTTACAGGAAAAAATGGAAGGTTTGCGCGAGCCGCTTCGCTACGAAGTGCTCAAAATTGCCCGCCATGCGTTATTCTCTTTATCCAAAAAAAATAGTTTACCAAAAGAGGATTTTGCCGCATTCCTGAGCGCCGAACAGGCCTCCGGTGCATCCGACTACGGGCAATACCTGTATAGCGAAAGCGAAAAATCAGCGTTGAAAATCCAGCCGGTTCAGGCTGAATTTTCTGATAAATCACCGGTAAAAGACGGGTACGAAATCCTCAATGCCTGTTTTGACTACCATTTTACCCACAATCCAAAAGTTTTTGCTTTTGGAGAAGATGTTGGATTCATTGGAGATGTCAACCAGGGAATGCGTGGCCTGCAACAAAAACACGGTGAAGGTCGGGTATTTGATACGGGTATCCGGGAGTGGACGATTATGGGTCAGGCAATCGGATTAGCGATGCGTGGCTTACGCCCGATTGCAGAAATACAATACCTTGATTATCTGTACTATTGCATCGCTCCATTGACAGACGACCTTTGTACGCTGCGCTGGCGCACCAACAACCTACAGGCCGCCCCGGCCATTATTCGCACGCGCGGACATCGGCTCGTTGGCGTATGGCACGCAGGCTCTCCTATGGCTGCCATGCTGGGTTCTTTGCGCGGTATGTGGATTTGTGTACCCCGCAATATGACACAAGCCGCCGGCATGTATAATACGCTCTTAGAAAGCGATGACCCGGCCATTGTGGTGGAAGTACTCAACGGTTACCGATTTAAAGAAAAGCTGCCGAATAATATTGGCACGTTCCGAGTACCGCTTGGCATACCGGAGGTTTTGCGCTCCGGTACCGAGGTGACCGTTATTACTTATGGCGCCTGTGTCAGAATAGCCGAAGAAGCGGCTGTCATACTGGCTGCTGGCGGTATTGCGGTTGAAATTGTAGATGTTCAAACGCTGCTGCCATTTGATATACCCCATCTTTGCGTTGCATCGCTCAAAAAAACAAATCGGGTATTGTTTTTAGATGAAGATGTGCCGGGTGGCGCTTCCGCTTACATGATGCAACAAGTGCTCGATGTGCAGGGTGGTTATCGTTTCTTAGACGCAGCTCCCGTAACCCTTGCTGCTAAGCCTCATCGTACGGGCTATGGGCAGGATGGTGATTATCACAGCAAGCCGCAGGCAGAAGATGTGGTAGACGCTGTAATGAATTTGATGGCTGAATAAAACGGCACGAGAATGCATTACGAGTTATTAATTATGAGTTTCACAGCTGTTTGATTGTGGACTGTTGACTATAGATTGTAAATTTTATTTCTGATGGGTGCCATTGCCTTAATTCCTCCTTTGGTCGTTATCCTTCTGGGCATTTGGCTCAGGCGAGCCTTCGAACCGCTACTCATTGGATGTTTGGTGGGTTTTCTGTTAATAAACCATTCCGCCTTTCCGGGCAATTTTATTGATGCCTTAAAAAAGACCCTCCAGCACGAAGATATGGTATGGGTTATTTTGGTTTGTGGACTATATGGGTCTTTGATTCATTTGATCATTCAATCCGGCGGTGTTTTTGCCTTTGGGAAATATGTGTTGCAGTACGTAAAAACACGGCGCAGCGCCTTGGTAACCACTTGGCTGTTGGGCATTTTTATTTTTATTGACGACTATATGAGCGCCTTAGCAACCGGCGTGACCATGCGCAAAATCACCGATCATTACCGCATTTCTCGCGAAATGCTGGCGTATTTGGTCAATGCCATGGCAGCACCTGTTTGTGTACTGATCCCCATGAGTACGTGGTCAATTTACGTTGGAAAATTGATGGAAGACAATCAGGTAGTGGCAGCGAAAGGCGGTTTTGACGGATTTGTTCAAACCATACCCTATATGTTTTATCCCTGGGCGGTTGCAATAATTGCCCTTTTAGTTGCTTTGGGCATCCTGCCACTTTGGGGGAAACTGCGCCGCGCCGAACAACGCGCCACCGAAACGGGTGTTTTATCGCCGCCTGATGCCGGTCGTGTTCCGGCGCCTGAAGTCATTCCGACTGATCTGACGAAAGCAAAACCGGTGTATTTCTTCCTGCCGTTAATTTTTCTTATCGTTGCCACCCTTTTCCTCGATAAAGATGCCCTAAAAGGGGTGATGGCCGGACTAACTTTTACCTTTTTCTATTACTGGATGAGCGGGGTCATGCGTTTTAATGCCATCTCCGATGGTATTTTTGAAGGATTCAAAAGCATGATTTTCGCATTGGCCATTCTCACCATGAGTTACGTGTTAAAAAAGGTCGGCGACGAAATGGGGCTTACCCAATATGTCATTGCTTCGGTGCAACCGGTATTATCCAAAATGCTGCTTCCGGCGGTGGTCTTCTTGGCATTGAGTTTTATTTCTTATACCACCGCATCCTCCTGGGGTATGTATGCAGTAGCCATTCCGATTGTTGTCCCGTTAGCGCAGTCAATGGGTGCCAATATATGGGCCGCTGTGGCAGCCGTGATTTGTGCAGGTGCTTTTGGCTCACAGGCCAGTTTTTACTCAGATGTTACGATACTCACGGCATCCAGTACTGAATGCAATAATATGGAAGTCTCTTTTTCTGCCCTGCCGTACAATCTACTGGCCTTATTATTGGCCACCGTTGCTTTTTTGGCGGTTGGGTGGATGTAATACAAAACAGTCAACAGTCAAAACAGTCGGCAGTCCACAGTCAAAACAGTCAAAAGTCGACAGTCGGCAGTCAACATTCGGCAGTCCACAGTCAAACAGTCCACACCAGTCCACAGTCGGCAGTCAAACAATCGGCAATCAAACAGTCCACAGTCAAAACAGTCCACAGTCCACAGTCAAAATAGTCCACAGTCGGCAGTTTACCAATCCGAAGTAATGAGTAAATCCAGATTAGTACTTTTAAGGTTAAATCGCTGCCCCATGTGGGCATTGGTCAGGCAGCCTTTATAGGTATATACCCCGTTGCGAAGACCCTCCTGCGAGGTGATGAGTGGAATAATGCCCCCCGTTTCTGCTTTGAGCAACAAGGAAGTGAGGATATTGCTCACGGCATCGGAAGCCGTACGGGCCACCCGGGAAGCGATATTGGGCACACAATAATGTATAACACCATGCCGCTCAAAAGTCGGGTTATCATGGGTGGTAGCTTGCGAAGTTTCAAAACAACCGCCCTGATCAATACTGACATCCACAATGACGGAACCCGGTTGCATCCGGCTAATAATGTCTTCCGGCACCACCATGAGCGTGCGGCCCTGCGGCGAATGAATAGCACCGATGGCCACGTCGGCATTGACGAGTTGCTCGCTCAGGTGTATAGGGTTGATCACTGAGGTATGCAACTGTCGGCCGACCCTGTTTTGCAGGCGCATGAGTTTATACACATTATTATCAAAAATGCGCACTTCCGCACCCAGACCGATAGCCGTACGGGTTGCCGATTCTGCCACTACGCCGGCCCCTAAAATAATCACTTTGGCCGGAGGCACCCCGGCAATACCGCCCAACAATACCCCTTTCCCACCCCTGGCCGTTGAAAGCAGTTCGGCAGCAATCAGGATGGCGTTGATGCCCGCAATCTCACTCATGATGTGCACTACTGGATAAGTACCCGTAGCATCATCGCGCAGGTATTCCATGGCCAGCGCAATGACCCGTTTTTTTTGTAATTTTTGGAGGTATTCCGGGCTGATAAGCGGCAAGTGGATGGGAGAAAACAATACCTGATCGGGGTGCATCAGGTCTATTTCTTCCAACGTGGGGGGCGCTATTTTTAACAAGACATCGGCTTTGAACACCGCCTCCCGACTGTGTACCACTTCGGCACCCGCTTCTGAATAGTCGTAATCGCTGTATTTTGCGCGTGTTCCGGCTCCGGCTTCCACCACCACGCGGTGACCATGCGCGGTCAGGGTCGCAACAGAATGCGGCACTAAGGCCACCCGATTTTCCTGTAAAGTGGTCTCGCGGGGAACGCCAATAAATAAGTGTTGCTGCCGGGGCAGCACATCCAAGGTTTCCGGTTGTGTGTGTGGTGATAAAGCGATAGATTCCATTAGCGGCACGGGAATGAATTAATTGAATGGTGTTGTTAGGAACGGGCAAACAATAACAATATTTTAATCATATTTTTTTGTCTGTAAATGAATTAATTAGGTGATGTATATGGCAATTTTTTTGTAAAAAAATTGCCATATACATCACTTAATTAATTCATTCCCGTGCCAATTGTCTCCTGTTCATCTCATTAGTCCGGTAAAATTACAACTTTTCTTTCATTTTTACTTTCCATTTCTATATAAATTTTTACGACATCCTCCGGCAGCAGGGGTTCTATCACCTGTGGCCACTCTATCAGGCAATAGTGCGGGTCATACAGCAGGTCTTCCACACCAATATCAAACGCTTCCCCGATATTGCGCAGGCGATACAGGTCCAAATGGCGAATCAGCCCCTCCTCTCCGTCGGCCATCGGGTAGGCATATTCATTGATCAGCGAAAAAGTAGGGCTTGTTGCCGACTGAATGGCTCCAAGATGGCGGCAAAAAGCAGCAGTAAAGGTGGTTTTCCCGGCACCCATTTCGCCATAAAGGGCTATTTTACGGCGGTGGCTCAAGGCCTCCAGCACGCGGGGCATTATATCCTGTATTTCCTTTAAATGGTAGCGAATGGTGAACAAATAAGTGGGAATATGTAATGATAAAAGATGACTGATAAATTCCACAACTTACTCATCATCAAATAATTAAGAAAAATAAAAACCGCATTTATTGGGGATTCGCCGTAGGTAAATAGAAATAATCGTAGTTTTGAATTTCATTAATTACCTTATTAGCAGGGGTTTGTGAGACTGTGGACTATTGACTATTGACTGTGGACTACTTATTATTCCCGTGCCACCTCAAACCGGCGATTTAATTGCTTGTGTTTATTATCCAAATTAATTTCACGACCATTGATAAATGCCGCATTGACTTTATTCGTGCGCATATCCAAGGCATCGCCGTCACTGATAAACAAGGTAGCATCTTTACCCACCTCCAAAGAGCCACAGGTGGCATCTATGCCCAGAATTTTTGCGGTTTGCAGGGTAATGGCCGACAGGGCGGCTTCTTTAGGCAATCCAAATCCGGCGGCCTGACCCGCGTGGAAGGGCAGGTTGCGCTGGCGCCAGGCACCTGTTTCTCCAAAGGCAAAGTTCACGCCTTTGGTGTACAGCAGGGCCGCAGTTTTATAAGGCTGGTCATAATCTTCGTCTTCCCGCTCCGGCAGGCGTTGTGTACGATCTAAAATGACGGAAATATTGTGTGCTTTTAGAAAATCAGCCACTAACCACGCGTCATTGGCGCTGACCAAAACGGGTGACAACCCAAAACGCTCGGCAAATAAGACAGATTCCTGCATCGTTCGGGCGGCATCGGTGTGGATAAACAACCGTTTAGTACGGTCAAACAAACCGCGCATAGCCTCCAACTTGAGGTTTTTCACGGCTGGTGTCGGGTTTTGAGCGTAAGCACGCGCCTCCTCAAAGGCCGTGTTCAGGAATTGTACCTCTTTGTCATACTTTTCGTTTTTCCGGGGGCCGGGATTTCCGGTATCAAAACCGCCAAAACCGCGCAAAGCGGGCCAGTATAAATGCATACCATTGTCAGTGCGGTAGGCGGCATCCTCCCAATTCCAGGCATCTAACTGCACGATAGAAGAAGTGCCGGCTACACCGCTGCCGGAAGGGGCAGACTGGGCCATCAACACCCCGTTGCTGCGCACCGTCGGGATGATATCAGAATCGGTATTGTAGGCCACAATGGCCCGAATATTGGGGTTAAAATTGCCCGCTTCGCTGTAGTCCACGGTGGGCCGCGCCGCTTCAATTTCTACGAGACCAATCGTGCTATTGGGCGCGATAAAGCCAGGATAGACGTGTTTTCCGGTAGCATCAAATATTTTGGCATACTTAGAGCGATCAATACGAATACCCGTAGCATCCGCCACAAAGGTAAGTTTACCGTTTTCAAAGGCCACTGCGCTGTTGTTAATCACGGTGCCATTGCCGATATGAGCCGTACCATTTAGCAGGAGTACAGCACCTCCTTTCTTCTGCGCCGGGGCCGGCACGGGCGATTGTGCTAACAGGATTTGGGTGGCAAAAAGTGTAAGAAAAAGTGTAAGTGGTTTGATCGTCATTGTATAAAAAGTATTAATTTTCTCGGAACGGGTTTGTGCGAGGGTTGCGTTTTGTATCCCATATATACAATACATACAGCGTGGAACCTTGTACCCTGTAACAGAAATTATATCGTTTTTTGATCTGAAAGAAACGTACATTCGGCAATGGAGATAGGCGTCCGATCTCAGGGTACTTCCATATTTTTTGCAGCCGTTTATCTATCTCTTCCATAAACTTATTGGCCGTATTAATAGAATATTCACTTGCCAAATATCCAATAATTGGCCTAAGTTGGGACTGGGAAGTTGTTATCCAGACAATGTTTGTAACCATGTTTTCATTTCCGTTTTTAAGGTTTCATAAGGAACTACGTTGCTTTCATCGTAACTCATACGAAGTGCTACCTCTAATTCTGCTAATATTTCAGGGGGCATATCGTCTATTGCTGCTTCTTTCTGAGCCATTTCAAGGCAAATTGATAACATTCAACGCAATAGTGTAGCATCTTCTATTTCTGCCAAAAAATTAAGGAAATTTCCTTTGATTTCTACTGCTGACATAAGAGGCAAAATTTAGTATGGATGTCTAATGACGGATTTCCCGAAACATCGAAATAAAAATATTCACAAAGGTAAATACTTATTTCTGGTTTTCCAAAAAATTGTAGCACTGTACGTCGGGTCGTCCTCGTCCGACGACACTACGACCGGGTTGTGTGAGGCTCCCTCAGACCCGCCGTAACCCGCTCAGGCACGGATAAATCAATAATAATCAAACAAAAAAGGGTTTTAAAGTACGCACTTATCTCACAAGTGATGTACGTTAAAAACCCTTAGACGGGTGCTGGTAAACGTTGGGCGTGGGCGACGTCATGTACTTTAACTGCACAACACGGTATCGTCGGGCGTGAACGACCCGACGCACGGGGCTGCGGCTTGGCGGTGCGTGTGGACGACTCGACGTACTTGACCGACGCTCTACTGACTTCAGAACGAAGCAAATAGGCCAACTTTGCCCCGTAACAAAAAAATGGTTACGCGTTTTTATCTGTACATGAATTACTTGGTTGATGTGTACAGCAACCAAGTAATTCATTCCCGGGCCACTACTCTTTGCGAAACTGTTTGGTCATGGTCTCGCGGCCATTCGTGACGCGAAGGGTGTATATCCCGGTCATGAGGGCGGCTACTTCCAAGTTCAATTCGCTGGATTCTTCGGCGACTGCGCCATTCAGCACCAAACGACCTGCCTGGTCGAATACTTCATACCGACCGGATTCCTCGGTGGTGGCTTCAAAGCGCACGTTGAGTTGATCCACTACCGGAGAGGGTGCTACGGTGATGCCACCCACGCGGCCCGTTTGCACGGATACTACGCCGCTGTACGAGGCAGTGCCGTCAAAATCCACCTGCTTGAGGCGGTAGTAATTGATGCCTTTGAGCGGGCGCTCGTCGGCGAAGGTGTAGTCCTGCTTGGTGGTGGTGGTGCCTTTTCCTGCTACCCGGCCGATTTCGGTGAAGTTGCTGCCATTTGCGCTGCGCTCAATGGAGAAATGGGCGTTGTTGCGCTCGGTGGCGGTGGCCCAGCGCAAATGAGTGGTATTTTTTACTGACCGGACGGTAAAATCGGATAATTCGATGGGTAGCGGAGCACCGGAACAGTTGTTGCTAGAATACGGAGTGAAGGTAACCGTTACGGTTTCATCGCGCCGATTGGCGGTTAGGGATACCGTAACATTTCCATTTCCGGGTACACATTGATTGATATTGACTGCATCGTTGCCGCTAAAGGTATTATAAATCGTTCCGGCTACGGCTACCTCATCGCCACCATCAAGACCGGAAGAAGTGGTACAAATAACCGATACCACCTGTACGCGTACGCTGCCCGCTGCAACTGGCGGCGTATAGGTGATAGATACTGTTTGAGCAGGGGAGCAATCGCCAGTGCCCGATGGCGAACATACACCAGCACTGACGCAAGTAGCGGCACAGCCGCCACAAGGACCAGGTATGGCTAACACCTGGGCATAGAGCGATAGGGGAAGGGCTGACCAAAGGAGGCCAAGGGCAAAAAAAAGGTGGTTCCGCATTTTAATAGTCAGACAGTCAATAGTCAAACGATCCTGCAATCAATTGATGGTAAAATATTTAACAAAAGGAACGGGATTATGTTTACATTTGTCTGAATAACAAGTTTAAATATACTCCTGAATGTGTTTTATACGATCGTCTCGTTTCGTCGGGCGTGGGCGGCTCACGGGGTACTTAAAGTGGCACGGCGCGATATCGTCGGGCTTGGACGACCCGACGCACGGGGCTGCGGCGTGGCGGTGCGTGTGAATACCGGGCAAACAGAGCGCGCCGGACTTGTACTTCGCTCAAGGTGCTTTGAGTAACACGGCACGGTATCGTCGGGCGTGGACGACCCGACGCACGGGGCTGCGGCTTGGCGGTGCGTGTGGACGACTCGACGTACTTGACCGACGCTCTACTGACTTGAGAACGAAGCAAATAGGCCAACTTTGCCCCGTAACAAAAAAATGGTTACGCGTTTTTATCTGTACATGAATTACTTGGTTGATGTGTACAGCAACCAAGTAATTCATTCCCGGGCCACTACTCTTTGCGAAACTGTTTGGTCATGGTCTCGCGGCCATTCGTGACGCGAAGGGTGTATATCCCGGTCATGAGGGCGGCTACTTCCAAGTTCAATTCGCTGGATTCTTCGGCGACTGCGCCATTCAGCACCAAACGACCTGCCTGGTCGAATACTTCATACCGACCGGATTCCTCGGTGGTGGCTTCAAAGCGCACGTTGAGTTGATCCACTACCGGAGAGGGTGCTACGGTGATGCCACCCACGCGGCCCGTTTGCACGGATACTACGCCGCTGTACGAGGCAGTGCCGTCAAAATCCACCTGCTTGAGGCGGTAGTAATTGATGCCTTTGAGCGGGCGCTCGTCGGCGAAGGTGTAGTCCTGCTTGGTGGTGGTGGTGCCTTTTCCTGCTACCCGGCCGATTTCGGTGAAGTTGCTGCCATTTGCGCTGCGCTCAATGGAGAAATGGGCGTTGTTGCGCTCGGTGGCGGTGGAGAAAAATATGCCAACTGATTTCTCATTTATCCGAGCTTTAAAATCAGTTAATGCAATTGGAAGCGCTATACACCCCGCACCAGTACCTGCGGAAATGGTGTATGAGTAAGTTGCAAATTCATCTAAGCGATTGGCGCGATAGCCAAAAGTAACATTTTTGCTGGAACCACTGGTATTGTCATAACACCTCGTAGCGGTTTGAGCAACGTTTCCCGCTACAATGACTTCTGCATTACCATCTGCCCGAAAAACAATTTCATCTGCAGCGTCAAATTGACCAGATGTGCCACAACCAGCGTTTGTTACGGTTATACTGATTGTTTCTCCATTGGCAACAGCAACCGTGAGTACTAACTCATACTCCGTACAATTGCCTGTAACATTAGGGCCGCAAGTAGTACAAAAAGGTGCTGTTTGACTAGCATTGCACCCTGCATTACAAACTGCTGTGGTTGGCTGCAAGGTTCCAGTTACCTGGCCGTAGGCACAAAAAAAAGCGGCGGTTAAAAAGACAGAGAGCGTCAATAATTTTTTCATATTTTTATAGTTGATAAGGGTAGTTGACCCAGTTTTAGTTAACAAGAATTAGTATTGCAGTCAAGTTGATTTAAGATGGTACTTATCCTAAGGAACGGTGTCAGCATAAAGTACTAAACTTAGGTAGATTAGTTTTTGCCCAAATAACTATCTTTTTGTGCTAATAATGGGGCTATTTAAACAAAAAGATGGGCAATTTGAGTGAAAAGGAATCAGATAAGATGGATACTTTATTTTGACACCGTTCCTAATTAATTCAATTTTTTCTATGCCCTTTCCACACACCTAAGACCTAAAAAACCGCCAAGTATAGCGAACAAGTAGTTTTACACAAATTTGTACAGAGCACCTGCCATCAAATTTACAAATCAATATACAAAGATACGATAAAAACGGAACTCTACGACCATTATAACATTAATTCTTATATTATTTTTACGTTAAGCCCCGGTACCAGTCATTTTTTCGGTAAGTCACTGTGTCAGCAACGGCGTAAAATTATCCTATTCGGGCGTATGCTGTTGTCCAAGTCAGGATGAATGTGCTGTTGATTCGGGTTGACGGCAGGAATAATAAATTGACAGTCAATATTTTATTTGCTATACGCAGGCATTTTTGCGATTTTAGTTGGCTGGCGTTCGCTTTCATCCCTAAGTAGTCCACAGTCAATAGTCGGCGGTCCACAGTCTCACAAACCCACGACAGTAAGGTAATTAATGAAATTCAAAACTACGATTATTTCTATTTACCTACTTATCCACTTTTTTAATACTAAGGAACGAGTAAATAATCATTTATTTTGATGCGGTTGTTTATTTTTGAGAGCAGTATGCTTGTCGAAAGGCAAAGTATGATTTTTTGAGATTTAAAGCATTATACGCGTTTTGAAGATTCGAAATATTTCCGTACCTTTCACCGCGAAATAGATCAGATTATTCACCAACCATTACAACAACCTATGGGCATTCAGGAATATATCATGACTGCTTATCGAGAAGAAGGTATCGAAAAAGGCCGTGAGGAAGGTATCTCCCTCAAAGAGCGCGATTTCACGCTCAATCTTTGGCATTTACGGGAAATATCTTTTGAGAAAATCGCCTTTTTAGTGGGCGTGTCGGAGCAGCAGGTGGCCGATACTATCGTAGCACACCTGACAGAGCAGGGTAACACAATGACAGAAGCCTTATCGGTGCTGATAGCTTACCGCCAGAACTTTCCGCCGCATAGGTAATGCCTTTATGCCATCAGCGCTGTACACCATCGTTCTGAATTTATGTAAAATCTCACCGTCCTGAGGATGATGTTTTCCTGCGCCATACAGGGACAAAATTTATGTATCCGGAAATGTTATTTTTAAACAAAATAGTGTTGTGCTGGTTTTATAAGAAAGAATAAACGAATATGCAAAAAAATTACCTGCTCATTGGTGGCAGTCACGGTATCGGCTTCGCGCTGGCCCAAAAACTCTTAAATGAAGGACACCGTGTAATAGCGCTGAGTCGCACCACAGGCGACCTGGAGCAGTTGTCCCAAGTGGAACACCACGTTTTTGATGTGTTGCACAACGAATTTCCCGTTGAGGTACTGCCCGCTACGCTGGATGGTATGGTGTACCTGCCGGGCAGCATTAACCTGCGCGGTTTTTCTGCGCTGAAACCCGAACAATTTCGGGAGGAATTTGAAATTAACTGCGTTGGGGCCGTTCGATGCCTGCAAGCGGCCCTGAAAGCGCTGAAAAATACCCCCGGCAGCAGCGTCGTATTGTTCAGTACAGTGGCGGTTGGCACGGGTATGCCTTTCCACGCTTGTCTTGCGGCAGCTAAAGGTGCCGTGGAGGGCCTGACCCGCTCGCTGGCTGCCGAGTTGGCTCCGGTCGTCCGGGTAAATTGCATCGCTCCATCGCTGACTGACACGCCTTTGGCAGCCCGTTTGCTCAGTTCTGATGAAAAACGGGTTGCTGCCGCTGACCGACACCCGCTTAAACGAATTGGCTCGGCGGCAGAACTGGCCGACCTTGCTGCTTTTTTGCTTTCCCCTTCTGCTGCCTGGATCACCGGACAAATACTGCACGCTGATGGCGGCATGGGTGCGTTGAAGGTATGAAAAATGTAAAAAAACAACACCTGCCGGAGAAAATCTGTCTTTCTTGCGGACGGCCTTTTGCCTGGCGCAAAAAATGGGAGCGGGTGTGGAACGAGGTGAAATATTGCAGCGACCGCTGCCGCAACATCAAAACAACCAATCATGCCCACGCGCAAAACAGCTGAAATCAGAGCAGTTCTCAGCCCTGTCGAATTGGATCGGGTAGTGGAAATGGCCTGGGAAGACCGCACGCCTTTTGAAGCCATTGAAGTGCAATTCGGATTGTCGGAGGCGGAAGTTATTGCCGTGATGAAATCGGAATTGAAACTTCAAAATTGGAAAAAATGGCGGGCAAGGGTGCAGGGAAGGGCCACAAAACACGTTGCGCTGCGAGACGAGACCGTCAGCAGGTTTCACAGTAAAATGCAACGCGCTATTTCCGGAAACAGGATATCGAAGCGTTAATTTGGCTTCCCTTTTCCGTCCATACCCAGCAATCCCATCATCCACGAAAATTCTATGGAGCGTTCTTTCAGGCGCTCAAATCGCCCGGAAGCACCACCGTGTGAACCGCTCATGTTGGTTTTGAAGAGGAGTGTGTTTTTATCGGTCTTCAAATCGCGCAGACGCGCCACGTATTTAGCCGGTTCAAAGTATTGTACCTGCGAGTCGTGGAAGGAGGTGAGTACCAACATATTCGGGTACTCTTTTTTAGTAAGGTTATCGTAGGGTGAATACTGTTTCATGTAGTCATACTCCGCTTTGTTGGCCGGATTGCCCCATTCGGTGTATTCACCGGTGGTGAGCGGAATGCTCGAATCGCTCATGGTGGTGAGTACATCCACGAAGGGTACTCCGGTGATGATGCCTTTGAAGAGGTCGGGGCGCATATTGGTCACTGCGCCCATTAGCAGCCCTCCGGCGGAGCGGCCTGTGGCAAACAGGCGATCGGCGCGGGTGTATTTTTCTTTTACCAAATGATCGGCACAATCAATAAAATCGTTAAAAGTATTTATTTTTTTGAGCATTTTACCGTCTTCATACCACGAATAGCCCATTTCCATACCGCCGCGAATGTGCGCGATGGCATACACGAAACCCCGATCTAAGAGGGAGACCATATCGCGGCTGAACCCTGGGTCGTAAGGGGAGCCGTAGGAGCCGTAACCGTAGAGATAGCAGGGGGCATTACCGTTTTTAGCCACGCCGTTTTTGTATATTAACGACATAGGTACCTGTACGCCGTCTTTGGCTTTTACCCACACAAATTCGGTGGTATAGTTATTCGGATCGTAGCCACCGAGAACGGGTTGTACTTTCAGGAGGTTTTTTTGCCGTGTTTCCATGTTGTAATCAATCACGGAATACGGGGTTTTCAGGGAAGAAAAACCGTAGCGCAGGGTATTGGAATTGAACTCCGGGTTGGCATCGAAATTGGTGGTGTAGGTAGGTTCGCCAGTTTCCAAATAATGTTCTGCCCGATCGCTCCAGCGGATCACCCGCAGTTGTTTGAGGCCGCCTTTGCGCTCCAATGCCACGAGGTAGTCTTTGAAGACTTCGATGCCGTCTAAGTACACATCTGAACGGGCGGGTAGCAGGTCTTTCCAGTTGGCCAATTCGGGCGCGGTTACCGGAGCCTGCATCAGGCGGAAGTTTTTGGCCTCTTTATTGGTTCTGAACAGGAACTGATCGCCCCAATGCTCTGTTTCATAAAAAAACTCTTTTTCACGGGGCTTTATCACTTTAAATTGCCCGGCGGGGTTGTTGGCATCTAAATAGCGTACTTCCACCGTTTGGGTGTAAGCGATATTGACAAAAAAGTATTGGTCTGATTTGGATTTAGACAAAAAGGCGTACTGGGTATCGTCTTTTTCATAATACTTCATTGCGTCTTTTTTCGGATCAGTACCTAATGTATGTTGCCATATTTTGTCATTGCGCAGGGTCACGGCATCTTTGGTGTCGTACAGGACCGTTTTATTGTCATTGGCCCAAACTAAGGAACCTCCTATTTTAAAATGTTCGGATAAGGTTTTTCCGGTGGTTAAATCTTTAAAGTAGGCTTCAAACAGGTAGCGCCCGGTATAATCTACGGCATAAGCCAGCATTTTATTGTCCGGGCTGACGGTCATGGCACCCATCTGACAAAATTCATGGCCTTTTGCCATTTCATTTACGTCTATCATGAGCTCTTCGGGTGCTTCCAAACTGCCTTTTTTGCGGCAAAAAATGGGGTACTCCTTGCCGGTTTCAAAGCGATTGTAATACCAGTAACCATTTTTTTGATAGGGCACGCTGCTGTCATCTTCTTTGATACGCGCCTTCATTTCATCAAATAATTGATCACGCAACCCGGCAACGGGTGCCAATACGGAATCGGCATAGCGGTTTTCGGCTTCCAAATAGGTTTTTACCGCCGGGTTGTCGCGTTCCTTGAGCCAATAATACTCATCAATACGTTTATCGCCGGAAGCGGAAACCAATTCTTTTGGTTTTTGTTCCGGGTGCGGAGCGGTGAATGCTTCGGATTGAAAAACAGAAGGTGCCAAATTGCCAGGGTTGTTGTTGGAAGTTTCCTTATTGGAGGGAGATTGGCCGCAAGCAGCGGCTACAAATAGGAAGAAAAGAAATAGATGCTTCATAATAGTATTTTAAAGGGGCAAATTTATATCAAAAACACAAAAAACGGCTACTATCAGGTTCTTTTTCTACAAACAACGCAAATTGTTACGTTAAACGCCACATTTATGAAACCTTTGAGGTATCGCAGAGGCAAACCCAGGGGAATGGGGCTAAATATCCAATTTTTTGCAAAAAAGCAGACCAAATCGGGTACATTTTTTGTCCTGCTTCCGGCCAAAGGTGGTGGTGATAAAATGCCGTCATTTCCGGCGCGCCCATGTTTTTATAATACAGTGCGGTTCTTTGTTGGGCGGCCTGTTGAGCGGATGCATCGGAGTAAAATGGGGTATCTAAAAAGTGGATTTCGCCGCTTAGTTTCAACAGTCGTTTAAGTGCGGTGAGCAAGACCTCCAAATTTGGAAAATACTGAGCCGAAGCAGCCAATACTATTACGTCAAAGTGCCGTGCAGGCAGTGCATCCGATAATACATCGGCAAAGACAAACTGAAGCCCTTGCCGCGCAAACAGGCGATCGCCCTGTTCTAATTCAGGCAGATTGACATCCACCGCCCAAATATCACAATGCGTTTTGTGGGATAAGCGATGTGCCATCCAGCCGTTGCCGCAACCCAAATCGAGCAGGCGGAGCGGGCTGGTGCCGTATCTGCGCACCAAATAACGCCTGAACCGCTGAAAAGTACGTCGTCGCCAGGTCCACTCTTTTGCTAAACCGGGGGTGGGCGACTTAAATGGCAATTGGCGAACGGCTGCATCGCTCAATACCCGGCCCTCCCGGGTGCGAAGGGCTAAGTAGGCTTGTTCTTGCTCCTGAAAAGAAGCGGGATTTGATAAAAAGTGCATTAGTATTTTAGTGGGAAGGGAATGAATTAAGTTAATCAAACGTTTACTAAACTTTAAAAGTTTAGTAAACGTCACCACCAAATTCGTTTACATGAAAAAACGTCATCCTCCATTTTGCGTGAAAAGTAGTTGACACTTTCTTTGGGAAATTATTTTAAATTACCCTAATAAGTACTTGATTATCAATGCTTTATTTTAATTTATTTTTATTTGCCGAAAATAAAAGTGTCAACTACTTATGAAGGATGCCGAAAAAACGATTAACAATTTTTTGCTATGTAATATCGTCGGGCGTGGACGACCCGACGTACGGTCCTGAAGTCCGCATAGTTTGATTATTTTTGCGCCACGTTTTCCACACGCAAGTACAACATGGACATCTCTGAAGTATTTTCCGCCCTTGTACCAGCGCCTGAAAATAGGGTGGATTGCCGAAATAAAAGGCAGCAGTCGCCAGGCTGAAGCGCAGAAAAGATTGAATTATTTGCTCAAAATGACGAAACAGGGGAAGCAATGCGGTACGATACCGTGAGAAAGGTTAAACAGTCAGGCTACCCTTGCACCCTAAGGAACGAGTAAATAATAACTTAACCCATTTAATGTGACCCTTTTAGTGTCATACTACCCATCTTTTTGCTTAAAGAGTGCCACTATTAGCGCAAAAAGATGGTTGTCTGACCCAAAAATGATCTACCTAAAATGACCAACTTATTATTTACTCGTTCCTAAACCACGTTTGTGTCCGATAAAAAGGACCAACGGCACCGCGCACCATGAGGCTGTTAGGGTCACCTTCTTTGAGCCAAAGTTTGCAGTTGTACCATTTACCTTTTTCGGGGTCTAATATCTGACCGCCTTGCCACATTCCTTCTTTCTGATACAGGTTGACGACGATAATCATGCCCACTAAAGGTTGATTTTTGCGTTCGCCGGGGCATTTTTCGCAGTTGATTGGCGCATTTTTACGCAGTATTTTTATTACTTTGCCGTACAGTTTTCCGTCGGCCTCCCAAAGTTGGATATGGCTTTTTGATTCGCCATTTTCATCATCCACACTTCTCCAGGTACCCATTACGGATTGTGCATTCGGGGTGCAGGCAATTGCTAATAAAATGAGGGTAGTCAATAATACTTTTTGCATAATTTTGTTTATTTTTTAGCAAAAGTAACATATTCTTTAAAAGCCCTACTTTTGCCGCTTCTATTTTTGATAAATATGCAAAAAAAACGTTTTTACTGTACTATTTTCAGCTATTTACTGCTGTTTATTGGCGCTGCCACCGCACAGCATAACGAAAAGCCTCCCTTTAGTTTAAACGAACTCCAACGGCGCAGTTTTCTATTTTTCTGGGAGCAGGCCGATGCCACCAACTATCAGGTGCTCGACCGCTACCCTACCCTCCAATTCTCCAGCATTGCTGCCACCGGATTCGGGCTTTCCAGCTACTTAGTCGGGGCCGAACGCGGCTGGATCACCCGCACACAGGCGGCAGAGCGGGTACTCAACACCCTCAAAATATTGCGCAACCTGCCACAAGGGGCAGATGCACGGGGCGTATCGGGGTATCGGGGATTTTATTATCACTTTTTAGACCTCCTGCACGCTCATCGGTACGAAAAAGTGGAACTTTCCAGCATTGATACGGGGTTGCTCATGGCCGGTATTCTTTCCTGTATGAGTTATTTTGACCGCGCCGATCCGATGGAAAATGCGATTCGCGAAAATGCTGATTTTTTGTTTCGTCGCGTTGAGTTTGACTGGTTTTTAAATGAAAATAGCCGCATGAGTATGGGTTGGTTCCCCGAACGCGGTTTTTTGCCTTCCGACTGGCACGGCTACAATGAAGCCATGATTTTGGTGCTGATGGGTATGGGATCTCCGACTCATCCGCTGCCGGCCAATGCCTGGGAGCAATGGTGTAAACCCTACCACCGGACTACTTTCAAAGGACAGGATATGATCAATTTTGGCCCGCTGTTTGGTCATCAATACAGTCATTGCTGGATTGATTTTAAAGGTATTCAAGACCCTTACATGAAACAAATGGGGATTGATTATTTTGAAAACAGCCGCCGCGCTACTTATTCCAATCGGCAATATTGTGTGGACAATCCCGGTGGTTTTGCGGGGTATGGTGAAAACATTTGGGGCTTGACTGCTTGTGACGGCCCCGGCGACCGTGAAATCGTCTATAATGGCAAAAAAACTACCTTTCACGGCTACAATGCCCGTGGAGTGGCGGCTGATTACTTAGAAGACGACGGTACTATTGCGCCCACGGCTGCCATCACCTCGTTGCCGTTTGCCCCCGAAATATGCCTGCCGGCGGCGAAGGCCATGTGGGAGCGCTGGCCCATTGGCCAATATGGTTTTTATGACGGATACAATGAATCGTTTACTTGGCCCGACCAATGGCAACGCGCCCAAAAAGACGCGTCTTTTTGGGTAGATTTGGATTACCTCGGGATAGATCAGGGGCCGATGGTGATGATGATTGAAAATTATCGTTCAGGGCTGATCTGGAACCTGATGAAAAAAAATCCTTACATCATCAGCGGATTACAACGGGCCGGATTTACGGGTGGTTGGCTCGATACTACGGCAAAAGCAGCAAAACAGCCAGTGACGGCTGCAAAATTCAACGCGGAAGCCTCGGCCCAAAAGAAAGATCCGGCACGAAAAGTAGCCGATAAAATTGCACCCGCGGATTTGGCGGCGGATTTGGAGGTGCTGTACGATGCGTTGAAAAAGAGTCATCCGCGATATGACCAGTATGTAACACGTGGTTATTTCGATTCGGTGTATCAGGCAAAAAAGGCTTGGATATTGACACGAAAAGACAGTATTACGAATGGGGTGGCCTATTTGCAATTGGCTCCCCTGGCTGGCATTATCCGCGATGGGCATACCTATTTTAAGGAGTCTTTGAAAAAAACCAATTTTACAAGACCCCGGGCGGGTTGCTCCTATTTGAATGGCGCTTATTATCTAACCGAATTGGCACCAGCGGATTCGGTGTTCTTTTTGGCGAAATGTTTGCGCATAAACGGCATTTCGACAGACTCGTTGTACAGCACTTTTGAGCGCATCCGCACCGGCGACGGCTGGAATGAAACCTTTCCAAAGCGCATTACCGGTGCTTATTTTTACGAGTATTATCAAGCCCAATTTGGTGCCACGGACACCTGGCATATAGAGGCCATTTGTGCGGACAACATTACGCGCACATTGACCCTGAAGGGCAGGAAGTTATTTATGTCAAAAGCAGCATCAACATTAGAGCAGGCTGAACAAAAAAAGAAAAAAAGAGAGCAGGCGGCGACAAAGCCCGTGGCAGCAGCAGGTGGCGCCAAAGACATTGTGATTATTAAGCAAAAAGCAGCGGCTGTTTTGTATCGGCCTAAATTGGATACTTCGGTGGTCGTCATGAGCATCAACACTTTTGGTTTTATGCGATACAGGCGTTTTTATCGCCGCAGTTTCAGGTATTTGCAAAAGCAAAATCCGAGATTGTTCATTGTGGATGTGCGGGAGAATTTGGGTGGCAGTGTATCAAACGTGGCCAATCTACTTGGGTATCTGCAAAAGACACCCTACAACTGGAATCTTGCCCGTAAAAAAGACATCGTTCATGCGGCCAACAGCCAAACTTTCACGGGTAGGATGCAATTGAAAAAGGTATTAATATTTAAAAAAATAACGCGAAAAGGTGATATGATTGCTTGGAGCAAAAAGTTTAAGCCACATAAGGCCAAAAAAAGATACCAGCCGAAGCAATTGGTTGTTTTGCAAAATTCTTTTTCTTTTAGTGGTGGTAGCGTAACGGCATCTGCTTTGAAAAATTTGTGTGGGGCTACCACTATTGGCAATGAAACGGGCGGTGCCGAGGTAGGTTTTAATGCTTTGGTATCACAAAAAGTGAAATTGCCTCATTCGCGCATGCAACTGTTGATTGCGGGTTATAGTATTGATATGGACATGGGCAAACCAAACGTCGGACGTGGTGTGATACCCGACCAATTGGTATTACCAACGCTGGAAGATGTGAAAAACAAACGCGATGTGATGCTGGAAGCGGCGATTGGTAAGGTGCGACGGGAATGAATTAATTAGGTGGTAAATATATAAGTAGTCAGTTCACTACATAATGTCGGGTGCATTTGCGCTGTATGTTGATACCAACATTAACTCGACAGCAGGAACTTGACTGTTTACTAAGTATGATGGTTTATTAGCGCAAAGGTACTGCATTTAAATAACACTAAAACACTTACAAATTTTCCGCTACCTTTGCGCCATGGAATACAACCCAAGCGAAATTGAGCCGAAATGGCGGCAGTGGTGGAATAAAAACCACACTTATCGGGTAGATACCCCGAAAGCAGGCGAGACCGCCAAACCTAAGTACTACATCTTAGATATGTTTCCCTACCCTTCCGGGGCGGGTCTCCACGTGGGCCACCCGTTGGGCTATATTGCTTCTGATATTCTTACGCGCTACAAACGACTGCGTGGCTTCAACGTATTGCACCCAATGGGTTACGACTCCTTTGGCCTGCCCGCCGAACAATACGCCATTCAGACGGGTACGCACCCTGCCATTGCAACGGCTGTCAATATTGACCGTTATCGCGAGCAATTGGATTGTATTGGCCTGTCCTTCGACTGGAGCCGCGAGGTACGCACCAGCGAACCGGGATATTACAAATGGACGCAATGGATTTTTGCCAAACTGTTCAACCACTATTACGATTATACTTCCGATAAATCGCTGTCAATCAGTGACTTAGTACATTATTTTTCTCAAAAAGGCAATGCCGGTATCCGCGCCGTTTGCGACGAAGATACGCCTGATTTCAGCGCCACCGAATGGAATGCGATGAACGAACGCGAGCAACAACTGTTGCTGCTCAAGTACCGCCTGACCTTCCCGGAAGAATCCTACGTCAACTGGTGCCCTGCAATGGGTACGGTGCTTTCTAACGATGAAGTGAAAAACGGCATGAGCGAGCGGGGCGGTTACCCCGTAGAGCGCAAACTGATGCAACAATGGACTATGCGCATCACGGCTTATGCGGACAGGTTATTGGCTGGTTTGGACACCATAGACTGGCCGGATTCTATCAAAGAGCAACAACGCAACTGGATTGGACGCTCCAAAGGCGCTTCGGTGCGTTTTTCCATCGCACCCGGCGGGCATACCGCGCCGGAAGACACCCTGATCGAGGTATTTACTACGCGGGTAGACACTATTTACGGTGTTACGTTTATGGTGCTGGCTCCTGAACACGAATTGGTGGCCCACCTGACCACCGAAGCACAACGCGATGAGATAGCCACTTACACGCGCTGGGCCGCATCCCGTTCCGAAATAGACCGGATGTCGGAAACCAAACGCGTGACGGGTGCATTTACCGGCAGTTATGCCGTCAATCCGTTCAACAACGAGCAGATACCTGTTTATATAGCCGACTATGTGCTGGCGGGTTATGGCACGGGCGCGGTGATGGGCGTACCTTCGGGCGACCAACGCGACTGGAATTTTGCTACGCATTTTAAGTTGGCAATTGTACCGATCTTATCTGCGCAACGGGGCACTGATACCGCTGCCGATGCCACCAAAGAGGGACAATACATCAATTCCGGCATCATCAATGGAATGGGCTATGAGGCGGCTACCCAAACGCTGACTGACTGGCTGGAGGCTCGTAAATTGGGCAAGGGCAAAATTCAATATAAATTGCGCAATGCGGTGTTTAGCCGCCAGCGGTATTGGGGCGAACCGGTGCCGGTCTATTGGAAAGGCGACGTCCCGTATTTGATACCCGAACGCGAATTGCCCTTGGTACTGCCGGATATTGACCAGTACAAACCTACGGAAATCGGTGAGCCGCCCTTAGGTCGGGCTAAAAACTGGAAATACAAGGATTCTGACGGAAAACTGCATGAATACGAACTGAGTACTATGCCGGGTTGGGCGGGCTCTTCCTGGTATTTTTACCGGTACATGGACCCCAAAAACGACGGAGAATTTTGTGGAAAAGCGGCTTTAGATTACTGGCAGGACGTGGATTTTTACATCGGCGGCCCCGAACACGCCGTTGGGCACCTGCTGTACAGCCGTTTTTGGAACCATTTCATGTATGACCTCGGATTGGTACCTAAACGCGAATTTGCGCGAAAATTGGTGAATCAGGGCATGATTCAGGGCCGTTCCAACTTGGTATACCGCGCCAAAGAGCGTTTTTATGAAGAATTTTTGGTCATCAAAGTCCTGAAACCATTTTTTAGCGAAGAAGGGCCAATTATTATTAACGAATCCGATTTTGAAGAGGGATACAAATACGATTTTGCCTTTGAAACCAATGATTTAGTGATAGAAGTCACTTCCTGGAAACAGCGCGACAAGATAGAACGGGTACACCGCTCTGCCTTGGCCGATGGCAAACGCCTGATGATGCTGTATACGGAGGAGTTGGCAACAGAAATCAATCAACCGAGTGTCATAGCAGATAAAATTCGCGCAGCGCTCAACAGTCGGGCGGATTTTATTGAAAATGCGCAGCATCCCGTTTGTGATCAATTGTTTATTTCGGCCAATTTGATAGGCAAATATAGCGACGCGGCATTTTCCGAACTAAACACAGATGTTAACATCGTGGAAGCCGATGTGCTGAATATAGAAAAAGCACAAAAATTACCGATGTTTGAGTGCGCTAACTTCAAATTGGATGCCGACGGCAAATTTTTCTGCTCCCATTTGGTAGAAAAAATGTCGAAATCTAAGTACAATGTGGTCAACCCTGACGACATGGTACGCGAATATGGCGCCGACTGTTTCCGTATGTTTGAGATGTTTTTGGGGCCAATTGAAGACTCTAAGCCCTGGAATATGCAGGGTATCACGGGAGTTTCGGGTTTTTTACGCAAGTTTTGGGGGTTGTTTTTTGATGGAAAAGGCAATTGGGTGGTCAGCGGGGAGGAACCCTCCCGCGATGAATTGCGCGTATTGCATACGGCCATCAAAAAAGTCACGGACGATCTGGAGCGAATGTCAATGAATACGTGTGTCAGCCATTTCATGGTCGCTACCAATGAATTGCGCCGCCTGAACTGCAATAAACGCACGGTATTGATGCCCTTGGTGCAGATGCTGCTACCCTTTGCGCCGCATATTTCGGAGGAATTGTGGCATCGCTTAGGTCACGACAGCACGGTGTGCGATGCTGCCTGGCCTGCCTTGAATGAGGATTATTTGAAAACGGATACCATTCAATACCCCGTTCAAATCAACGGAAAATTGCGGGCTACGATCGAATTGCCCGCTGACATAAATGCTGCCGATGCTGAAAAAGCGGCCTTGTCATTGGAACAGATACAAAAATGGATGGAAGGTAAACCTCCGCGCAAGGTAGTGTTTGTACCGCAGCGGATGATTAATGTGGTGGTGTAGTGTGGCACGGGAATGAATTAGTTGATAGTACTTGTATGATTTTTTTGCAAAAAAAATCATACAAGTACTATCAACTAATTCATTTAGGGATAAAAATGCGTAAAAAATTATTTTTATAAAATAGGTTCTTCGATATTCCTGATGTGGACAAGGTGCATCAATTAATGGGCAGTTTACTATGTACTTGTAAATAATATTTCACACCATATTTCAGTGATTTCACGTCAGACATTCACAATCCTGTCACTCTGATTTTGTAATAGCCAACATCATTTGTAATTTTGCGGCTTAGAAACGGTATCAAAATAAAGTAACCATCTTATCTGATTCCTTTCCACTCAAATTGCCCATCTTTTTGCTTAAATAGCCCCGCTATTAGCGCAAAAAGATCGTTATTTGAGCAAAAACTAATCTACCTAAGTTTAGTACTTTATGCTGACACCGTTCCTAAGTAAATTTAAAGTAATGTTTAATGGCAATAGTAATTTCCAACCTGAGCAAGACTTATAATAATGGCGTTAAGGCTTTAGACAATATAAGTCTTTACGTCAATAAAGGGATGTTTGGTTTATTAGGGCCTAATGGAGCAGGCAAATCTTCTTTGATGCGGACCCTTGCCACTTTACAAGAACCTGATAGCGGAAGTGTGTTTTTTGATGAAATTGATGTTTTATCAAACCCAATGGAATTGCGTAAAGTATTGGGATACTTACCCCAGGAGTTTGGGGTTTATCCAAAGGTTTCAGCAGAAGAACTACTCGACTATTTTGCTTTACTAAAAGGCATCACTTCAAAATCTGAACGAAAGAAGAAAATACAATACGTGTTGGAAATTACGAACCTGCATGAAGTACGGAAGAAATATGTTGAAAGTTTTTCAGGTGGTATGAAACAACGATTTGGCATTGCACAACTTTTATTAAACATGCCAAAACTGATCATTGTAGATGAACCAACAGCAGGTTTAGATCCTGCTGAAAGAAACAGATTTCTAAATGTGCTGAGAGAAGTGGGAACTGACAATACTGTAATTTTCTCGACACATATTGTTGAAGACATTAAAGACCTGTGCCATGAAGTTTGCATTATGAATGAAGGGAAAATTTTGAAACAAACAACTCCGGCAAAAGCTATTGAGGAAATACAAGGTAAAATATGGGCAAAAAATATCAGCAGAGCAACATTAGAAAACGAAGAATCAAAACACAATATACTTTCTTCAAAATACAACGTCGACAATAGTTTGACCATAAGAATTTGTTCAGAAAATCAAACGGAAGCCGGATGGAATATTGTTGAACCACAATTGGAAGATGTGTATTTTATTGAATTGACTAATTAACTGAAAATTTCGGAGAATTTTTCAGAATTAAAATAAATTTAGCATGAAATATACACTTGGTAATTAAGTAGTCCACGGTCAATAGTCGGCAGTCCACAGTCGGCAGTCCACAGTCTCACAAACCTTTGATAATAAGGTAATTAATGGAATTAAAAACCGTGATTATTTTTATTTACCTACTTAATGTTTAAGTCCATCCTCCTCTGCGAATTAAAATACTGGGTAAAGAATCCTGCAATATATTTTTATGGCATTGCTTTCTTCTTGTTTGCGTGGTTATCGGTAGCGGGCAATGCCGGTGTGTTTAGCGAAATGAATGGGGACGAAAGGCGTATTGCCAATTCGCCATTTGCCTTATACAACTTGATGACAGTGGCAACCAAGTTGATGCTTTTTATTATTCCGGCAATAATGGGTAACTCACTGTACAGAGATTTTAAAAATAATACCCATTGCATGCTATATAGCTATCCAATTACTAAGCAAAGCTACCTATCTGCAAAATTTCTGAGTTCGTTTATCATACTTTTTTTTATTGTACTATTATTTTTATTTGGCTGCTTTGCCGGAACACAAATTTCGGGCGTAAATAAATCCCTTGTAATTCCATTTGATTTTTTTGTATACGTGCAGTTGCTACTAATGTATTTTTTACCGAACCTTTTACTATTCGGTACAGTGGTGTTTTTTATTGTTTCTCAAACACGAAATTTATATACTGGATTTATCACAATAGTTGTTGTTTTAATCATTAGAGAAATAGTAATAAGACTCACAACAGGAGCCGAAATCAGTTTCATAGCATCAATGATTGAACCATTTGGGGAAACTGCTACTTACTATTACACGAACACTTGGAGTTTATTTGAGCAAAACAATAACTTGTTGCCTTTTTCAAAATTTGTTATCTTTAATAGATTTTTGTGGATTACGGCTGCTACTGCGATGGCTTATGTTAATTACAAAGTATTTTCGTTTTGCCAAAACCCAATTGTTTTTACTTTATTTAAAAAGAACCTGAAGAAGAAAGCGGTACGCAATTCGGGACAACTTATAAAAGTAGAATTACCTTTTATCAACTATAATTTTTCTTTTTTTTCTAATCTTTACAAATCGTGGAAGTTATCAGCCATTGAGTATAAATCCGTCACAAACACCGGTGCATTTGCAAGCATTATTTTGGCAGGTGCCGTTTTCGTGTATGTTTTATTATCGCAAATGAACGCCCCTTATGGCGTTAGAGTATTACCGGTAACGTGGGTGATGCTCGCGTTTCCTGTTTTGTTTTTTTCGTTGCTCATTAACTTTATTACTTTTTTATATGCCGGCTTTTTAATAAACCGTTCTAAAGCCACCAAAATGTTTTTGTTAGTTGATTCAACTGCGATTCCTAATTGGGTATTGGCATTTTCAAAACTCATTGCGCTCCTTAAAATTCAAATATTGTTGCTTTCCATAATCTTAATTATTGGAATCACCGTTCAGGTATCTCAGGCATATTATCACTTTGAGCTTTTGCACTACATTTTTGACTTGTATTTTATTCACTTGATTGGTTTTGTAATCTGGGCATTTGTTGCATTATTTATTCAATCTGTTTTTACCAACCCCTGGTTAGGGTTATTTGCACTTATTCTTATTTATTTTGGTTTGTCTGAATTACCTTTGTTGGGTATTGAAAAATATATTTATCGCTTCAATCAAAATCCTGATGCGGGTCTCTATTTGGGCTATTCGGATTTAACCGGGCACAGTCATGCTGTCAAACCGTACTTTATTTACAAGCTCTATTGGTTTTTTTCCGGCTTGCTTCTTTTTGCGGGTTGCCTCTTGTTTTGGCAACGGGGTTTGACCGATTCCTTTAGGGATCGAATAGTTGTAGCCTTAGGAAGGCTGAATGCAAGTATTGTGATAGCCACAGGAGCCACATTAGTTGTGTTTGCTTGTACAGGTTTTTGGATAAATAAAAAGGAAACCAGTTCAGTAAAACTATTAACAGCAGCTGAAATAAATAAAATCATTGCAGAAGCAGACAAGAAATATAAAGCATTTGAAAAAGTGATTCAACCCAGAATTGTTTCTGTCAAAGTATCAATGGATATTTATCCTGACAATTTCGCTTTCGAATCAAAGGGCACTTACACCTTAATCAATAAATCAAACCAGAATATTGATACCCTAATCATTCAATCTGCTCATGATGCCATTACCAGATACACTGTCAATGCCCCTTCAACACTCCTACTCGGTGACAGTATTTCTCACGTCAGCATTTGTAAGTTGGCAAATGTACTGAAGCCAATGGATAGTCTGATTGTAAACTTTTACGTAACAAGTATCCCCAATTCCATTTTTCACAAAAACTCATTCGTTGAAAAAAACGGGACGTATATCACCTCCTTAATTTACCCAACCATTGGTTATCGTTTGAATTATTCAGAAAAGCTCCCATCTGATCCATTGTCTTTAAAAAATCACAACCGTTCGTCTGATGCGGATTATATCAATTTTGAGGCCACAGTAAGCACATCAGAAAGCCAAATAGCTATTGCGCCCGGTTATTTGCAAAGTAAATGGCAATCAAGGGGTAGAACCTATTTTTCTTATAAATCTACCACTCCGGTAACGATAGATTTTGCGTTTGTTTCCGGGAATTATGAAGTTAAAAAAGACAGATACAACAGTATTCTAATAGAAATCTATTACCATAAAAATCATGATTACAATATTCAACACATGATAAATGGAATAAAAGCAACGCTTGAATATTGTGAAACCAATTTTGGTCCATATCAACACAGACAAGTTAGAATCATTGAGTTTGCAAGAACTCGGGGAGATTATGCACAGTCTTTTGCCAATACAATTCCTTATTCTGAATTAGGATTTATCATGGACATTGATCATAATAATGAAACCACTTTAAATCTTCCGTTCATTGGAGCAAGCCATGAAATGGCACATCAATGGTGGGGAATGCAGGCGATCCCGGCCGATGTAGCAGGTGCAAAAATGATAACCGAAAGCATGGCGGAATATGTGTCTTTAAAAGTGTTTGAAAAACATTATGGAAAAATTAAATCGTTACAGTTGTTGGGCAAGTCGCTAAATACTTATTTGAATAAACAAAAGGAATCTACAGAGATTGAAATGCCCCTTCTCTTAAACTCAGGCAATAAACAATCACATGTAGCCTACCAAAAGGGAATGTTGGTTTTAAATGCCCTGAGCCATTATATAGGAGAGGAGAAACTAAATGCAGCGTTAAAAAATTATTTGCAAAAAGTAAGGTTTCAAAAGGCCCCTTACACTACTTCATTAGAGATGCTTGATTTTATCAAAACAGAAACGCCTGATTCGTTACAGTATTTATTACATGATATGTTTGAAACCGTTACTTATTATGACAATAAAATACTAAACCTGAAATCAACAGCATCTGCAAATTCTACATACAAAATAGATATAAGTTACTTAATCAATAAATATGAAAAGAAAGAAAATAATAAGGCAGATATTCTATTGCCGCTAAATGATTTTATTGAAATTGGTATTTATAAAAAAGACTCTCTTTTGCCGCAGGAAATAAAAATGGTTCGAATAAAAAAACCTGACAACCATTTGACTCTCCTGCTTGATTATGTGCCTGATAGAATTGCAATTGACCCTAATTGTTTGTTGATAGAGCATAAAAAACCGTTTTAAAACCCCTCAAAGGCGTTTTAAAACGGTTTCTAAAAGGTCAGATAACGGCAAACATTCTCTAATTAATCGTTAAGGAACTACGTTGGAATATTTAAAAATTAAAATACAAAAATTTGCGATTGAAAAAGCAGAGCTATTGTTACTGCTGCTTTTGGGCTTCCTCTATTTTACAATGGCGCTATTCGGCAGGGGCAATTACTGGAACTCATTTGAAAATGCAAATCTTATTACCATCATTCTTTGTTTTCCAATAGTGTTTGTAATCAACTCCTATCTGCTTATCCCATCTTTTGCAAAAAATAAAAAATGGCTTCTTTATTTTGTCTTAGCAGTGCTTCTCTTCCTGTTTATTGAATGGGGTAGAATATTATTAAATTCAACAGCACCATTTTTAGGAAAAGAAAATAGTTCCATTTCATTCATCCTGGCATTTGCAATGTCCTGGCTCTTCATAACCACAAGAGACTGGTTTTCTAATTTAAGGCAAATCGAAAACTTAAAAACAGAAAACTTAAAAACAGAAATCGCATTTCTTAAAACACAAATTGACCCGCATTTTATGTTCAATACTTTAAATGCAATGTATGCCTTAGCTTTAGAAGAAAATAGCCCCAAAACAGCGGACAGTATTATAAAATTAAGTACATTGATGCGATACAATCTTCATGACTCCAATGCTGCTTTCATCAACCTTGAAAAAGAAATTGACTATATACAAAAATATATTGCGTTACAAAGATTGAGGCTCAATGAAAATAACCAGTTGGAGGTAAACATTCAGCTAGATGAAAGCGTTAACCCAAATGTTAAAATTGCACCACTCCTGTTAATTCCATTTATTGAAAATGCCTTTAAGTTCGGGGTAAGCCCTTCAAAGGAAACAGCAATAACAATTATGATTCAAGCTACCAGCAATTCAATTGTATTGGAAACATCCAACACTTGTTCCGCTCATTCCGATGTACGTGAATTTAAAAGTATTGGAATACAAAACGTAAAAAAACGTCTTGATTTATTGTATCCCAATCAACATACAATAACATCAAATAAATCAGGAGGAAAGTATTTTGCACACTTAAAAATTATATTTAATAAATGATAAAGTGTATTGCCATAGATGATGAACCAAAAGCGCTTGAAATAATCAAAAATCATGTTTCTAAAATTGATTATTTGCAATTAGAAAATGTGTTTACAGACCCTTTTAAAGCAATTCAATATTTGAATGAATCAGATATTGAACTGCTCTTTCTCGATATCAATATGCCAGACATTGACGGAATAAAGTTTGTGAAACACCTAATTCGAAAACCATTAATAATATTCACAACGGCCCACAGTGAATACGCAATAGAAAGTTATGATGTAGAAGCTATAGATTATTTGTTAAAACCATTTGACTTTTCAAGGTTTTTAACCGCAACCAATAAGGCGAAAGAGCGGTTTAAAAATTTGCGGGGAAAAACTTCTGACTTTTTCTTTGTAAGTTCAGGCAATCAAAAAGTAAAACTAATGTATGATGATATTCTTTTTATTAAAGGAGATGGCAACTATGTGGTATATCAATCAAAGTCAGACAAGGTATTAGTGAGGGCTTCAATAACAGCATCTCAAAGTGAGCTGCCCACAAATTTATTTATAAAAATTCACCGTTCCATCATTGTTTCCTTAAAATGGGTTGACAAAGTTGAGGATAATCATGTTTACGTTGCCGACAATAGGTTCCCTATTAGTGCAACCTATCGGGAATCATTTTTTAGCACCATTAACACAAAATAGACTTCTTGCGACGGGAACACCCGAGGCAGGTCATAGCCGCTGGCTGCGCTTGGTAGAAACGTTTCCCACAGGGTATGCGTTCGGGCACCAGTCCAGCCTTAAAACAGGAAAAAGATAGTTATTTGAACAAAAACTGATCCATCTAAGTTTAATACTTTAATTTTACGCCGTATAAGTAGTTATGGGTTATTAATTATGAGTTATGAGTTTCACAACTGTTTGATTGTGTGAATCTTGTATAAACTGATAACTACGTTTATTTCATCTTACCTACTTACGAAGCATACGATGTCAAAATAATCGCGTTTTATTTTTTTTAAGTATTTGCCTGCCAATAATTTGCAGAACAACTGACTGCCGGTCTATTGGTTATTAAATACTTAAATAATCCCCCGCAAGTAATTTTCATGAAAAAGAACTACTACCTCACAGGCACCTGGCTGGCCTGTTGCATTTTCTGTTTTGGCACATTAAATGCTCAAAATGGTATGTATCAGCCGGCTAATGCAGATTACAGTTATCCGCGTACCCTTTTGGATGCCACTGCGGTTCCTGCTATTCGGGCCACGCTGTCGGAGGCAGACAAAATGAGCCTGTACTCCCATTCCTGGATTGGTGCTTTTGGGGAACAACCTGATAACCATACTGCCGAAGCCCGTTGGGCCCGTGCCGTCATAGCGTATGATGCAGCATTTGTATTGCTGATGCGCGTAAAACCGCACGAAGGCAACTTAATACCCATTAATGCGGTAGATAGTGGTTATTTTGCCAATAAAGTAATCCGTTATCTCAATGAAATAGCAGACGAAATACCGGTTAGTCCGCTTCCGAGTTGGACCTATTATAATCCCTGGCAAGGCCATGCAAAGGAACTAAACCTTTGGTTGCAAGCGTATGATTTTATGAAGGGAGCAGGGATATCTGACGGTGCCTTGGTGAATGCCCGCCGTAAATTACAAGGTTATGTGGGCAATCTGTGTGTCCGGACACAGGCAAAATACCCGGACCCGATTACCGGCTGGCCTTCTTTAGATTTCTTCGATCAACAGCCCAATAACCACGCTATCATGATGTGCAGTACGCTGGGGTTAGCGGCTATTGTGCTGAATGACGTTGATAGTTCTGACGTGAATTACAAACCCAATCGCTGGATGAATATCGCCATCTGGAATTTGGACAACGTCATGTGGCGGGTATCCTTCCCCTTTATGCGGGTTTCGGGGCGCAATGCCCTTTCAGGGTATTACGAAGGGCCTTCTTATTACAATTATGCTTTTGACAGTGCGCTGCCGTTTTTTCGTGCACTTTGGAATTTTATTCCCGATGGAACTTATCCATACCTATACAAAAATTCGATCAGGCAAATTCGACATCCGTGGTATGACCCCAATTACCGCAACTTAGCCAAATGGATGAACCTGATTAGAATGCCGGATGGCACTTTTCCCGCCGTACACGATTCTCCTCAGGGATTGCGAACGAATCTATTAATCTACTATGGCCTGCCGGAGTACAATGTACCCTACAATGGCATCAATTACTATGATTATCGGGTGCCTTACCTGTGTGTAAATGTAGCACAGGGCAGTTTTGAAGACAGCCTGTTTCAGGTGCTTCCAAATGCAGGTTCCGTGGTTTTTCGCTCGGATTACAACAAAAAAGAGGCCATTTACCTGCACCTGATTGCCAAAAATGGCGATGCGCTGACGGGTGCCAAGGGCCATCACCAAGGCGATGCTACCAGTTTTGAACTGTATTATAATGGTGAAATCATGGCCCTTGATCCGGGATATCCGGCGGCACCTTACCGCGACGCGACCGACAAACCAACCGATCACAACCTTGTTTTGGTCAATGGAAGAGGGCCGGAGCCGCCAATAACGGATTATGTGAATCAGAACAATGCAACGTACATAGAAAATGCTTTTAGCCTTGGGCTGACGGATTATGTCGAATTGAAGAGTCGTTGGTACGGAGCCGATTTGCGCCGCAGGGTCATTTTTCCGCATCGGCGCTATTTTGTTGTGAGTGATTTTGTTGCAGCGGAAAAAATCAACCAATACACGTTCCAATTGCACGGAAATGGTTTGTCGGGCAGCGATCCCGGTTCGGCAGAAGGGGCATTTAGTGATAATTTTTCCCAAAATACCGGCATTTATACCCGTGGAAACACACATTTATCCGCGCTTACGCTGGGTAATCAACCTTGTGTACATACCACGGAGCCGGACAGCCTTGCCATCGGCACCAATACTTACCGGTTATACAATAAGTGGTGTACCACCCAACAGGCAGATACGACGGCATTTTTGAGCGTGTTATTCCCGTTCAAAAATCCGGCTTATCCTCAAATCACGGATATTTCGGAAAAAACAGGTTGTAGTGCTACCGCGATCAGCAGCGACGGATTCCATGATGTCACTTTTGCTCAATCGCATCATATCAACCGCTTTATAGAACCTTCATTGGTCAATTTCCCAAAACAGACGGGCAGCGATGGCCTTTTTTTCTGGGCTTCTGCTCAAAACCGAGATCAATACACCCTTTTTGCTCAAGAGGCTACCCGCGTTTTTGCCGATTCGGCCCTGCTGTGGCAGGCATCGCATCCGGTCAATCTGCTGTGGCAAACAACCGAAGATGGTTTTTATGAAGGTTATATCAATGATAGCGCTGTGGTGGAATTTCACACCCCTACCCCACTCTACCCCGCAGAAAATGCCCAAAATGCGCTGGGTTTTTATGAATGGATTGCGGCAGAAAAACTCAATCGGGTGTACTTCACCCGGGCTACTTATTTCAAATTTGAAGCCGGAACTGTTAGCACTGAACACCCCACGACGGCATCTTCCTCCAGGCACTTGCGTATTGCACCCAATCCTGCCGCCCACCAGATAGCCCTCTCCTGGTCGGGCCATGATGCAGGAGATGCCGCGATAGAAATATCAGACGTATCCGGTAAAGTCATTATTCGATCCTTACACCTTCAAATTGTCGGACAAAATGAGTACCTTTGCCCGGTTTCTGTACTTCCTCCGGGTTGGTATCAGGTGCGTATTAAAAGTAAACAAGCCATTTACCAGAGTACGTTTACGAAACTTTAGAAAGGATTTTTATGGAAAATATAGTGTACGAAGACAGCCTGCTGGTGATACTCAATAAACCCCCCGGTATGGCCACTCAGCCCGACAAAACCGGCGATGAATCGCTGCTTGGACTCGCAGAAGCCCATTTCCGCCAACCCATGCATTTGGTCAATCGCTTAGATCGGCCCGTGAGCGGCCTGATCCTGATGGCTAAAACGCCCATAGCGATGACCGCGATGACCCGTCAATGGCAGGAACGCACCGTGGAAAAAGAATATTTGGCGGCCGTATCGCCGCCGCCGCCGCAAGAAGAGGGCCGAGTGATTCATTTTATCAAAAAACAGGCCGTTTCAAACAAAAGTATTGCCCTCAACGAAGAAGAGCCGGGTACCGAACGCGCTGAATTGGCGTATCAGGTATTGAGCCATACCGAGCGCTATCATTTTCTGCGCCTACAGCTCATCAGCGGGCGGCACCACCAAATCCGGGCGCAATTGGCGGCCATCGGATGCTATGTAAAAGGCGATGTAAAATACGGTGCCAGGCGCTCCAACCCCGATCGTTCCATACACCTGCACGCCTGGCGATTGGCTTTTGAGCACCCCGGCTCCGGCGAATGGATGACTTGGGAAGTGCCTCCTCCCGCCACGGATGGGCTGTGGGCGGCGTTTTTAAAGCAGGTATAGTTTTGTGGCGGCCAAAACAGTCCGGCACCGATGTCCTGCCAATTACTGATAATGAAGCAATTGATTTTTATTCACAGGAACGGTGTCAATTATTTATACGTTACTTATTTAAAAAATGAGCAAAATCGGGGCATCCTTCATGTTGCTTGCAAAGTAGTTGACAGTTTTTTTAAAAAAGGCCGGCATCCTTCATTTTGCGTGAAAAGTAGTTGACAGTTTCTTTGGGCAATTATTTTAAATTGCCCTAATAAGTACTTGATTATTAATACTTTATTTTAATTTATTTTTATTTGCCGAAAATAAAAGTGTCAACTACTTATGAAGGATGCCAAAACAGGCGCTTTAAAAAGCCCGGTAGTACCTACCGTTATGTTTTGCCGTCGTTGGAATCCCCGCCACAACGGCACAGAATGTTCAGAGTCAGTATTTTTCGAGAATACTTTTCGAGTCCTCACGGGTCTCCCCGCATAAAACGACAGTATCGTTGAGGGGCTGAACTTTTTGTCGTTGCGGTGGGGACGCCAACAACGGCAAAACGTAAGCCTCCGACGAAGGCCATGCCTTGGTTAAGCGGTTTTCTCGGCTTTAATAGGCACCCAGTTGTGTGGCAATAGTTCCTCCAAACGTAAGCCTCCGGCGAAGGCCATCTTGCGAGGTATCGATATAGTTGTGACCTTTGCTGGCTCAAAGACAAGACACATCTATGGAATTACAAAAACAAAGGCGGGATAAGATCGCGATGTATGCGCTGGTATGCGCTTATGAAAAAACCGGAGATCGGCAGTCATCCTTTTGCCGGATACACCAAATTCCGGAACACATATTTGGTTACTGGTTGCGCAAATACCGTTTGGAACATCCCCAGGGTGATGATATTCCGTCCGGCTTTCGGGAAATAAAACCGGAGGGATCGGAAGCGGGATATTTTGTTTGCATCCGTCATCGGGAGGGACATCAAATAACGTTTGGACGGGAGGTGAGCAGCCAATATTTACGGGCCTTGTTGTCATGGTAAGTTTTGGCAGCACCCATCGGTATTATGTTTATGAGGGAGTTGTAGACATGCGCAAGAGTTTCGACGGGTTGCAGGGCTTAGTGGTCAATCATCTTGGACGAACAGGTTTGGAAGGAGATATGTATCTGTTTTTCAATCGTCGGCGCACTCAGGTGAAATTGTTGGTTTGGGATCGAAACGGCTTTGTAATTTATTACAAACGCTTGGAAAGGGGCAGTTTTGAATGCCCGAAAGCAGCAGAGGGCTCCTTGTCGACACTGGTGAGTTGGAGCGAATTGCAGATGATTATGGAGGGCATTATGCTGCAAAGTGTACAGCGTCGAAAGCGGTATGAACGGGCATAAAACGGAGAAAAAAAGTTAAAAAAAATGGGTAAGAAATTTGGTAATGTACGGCAAATGGTCGTACCTTTACACTATGCAAGCACGCACAGAACAAACGGTTCCGATGGAATTACATCAGCAGGTTTTGGCCGAACTGGCCGACGTGAAGGCTCGTTTGGCGTGGTTTGAGCGGCAGATATTTGGGGTTAAGAGCGAGCGATTTGTGCCGGATGTACCGGGTCAGTTGTTGTTTGATTTTGGCGGTGATACGACGGATTTGGCGGCTATAGAGGCGGTTAAACAGACGGTTGAAGCGCACGAACGCACCCTGCCACCGAAAGGAAGCGGGCATCAGGGTCGCCAGTTGATTCCTGCCAACCTTCCGAGACGGACATCAACCCTGGAGCCGGAAATAGACACCACGGGCATGACTCGCATCGGAGAAGACATCACGGAGGTGATTGAATTCGAGGCGGGTAGCATTTGGGTGCGCCACACCATACGCCCGCGCTATGCCCGAACGGAATCAGCACAGGCAACAGCCACTGCCGCCGCTGAATCAACAGGTCAGGCCGCGCCCCCTCAGGTCGTACAAGCCCCCGCCCCTGACGGCCCTTTTCCGCGTCTAAAAGCCGGTATCAGCCTGTTGGTGTTTATACTCATATCGAAATTCGTGGATCATCTGCCGCTGTACCGAATCAGTGGCCAATTTGCCAGACAGGGGCTAAAAATACCTGATTCCACGCTCTGCGAATGGGTGAAAACAGCCGCTGATCACCTCCATCCGCTGTACAAAGTTTACGAAACAATACTTTTAAAGGCCAGTTACCTGCAAGTGGACGAAACCACCCTCAAAGTATTGGAAGATGGCAAAGGGAAATGTCATTTGGGGTATCTGTGGGCAGTGTTTGATCCGGTAAACAAACGCCCCTTCTTTTTCTATCAAAAAGGGC